>Ga0302271_10002045_pt1 | contig 18603 bp, 11 predicted proteins | sample III_Bog_N1_1_FD_198767 | JGI IMG/M metagenome (GOLD analysis project Ga0302271, IMG submission 198767) | Peat permafrost microbial communities from Stordalen Mire near Abisko, Sweden - III_Bog_N1_1 | ecosystem: Environmental > Terrestrial > Soil > Wetlands > Peat | place: Sweden: Abisko...
TATGCTCTCTTATTTAATTATTATGGCAGAATTCAGCGTTGATATCGCTGTTAAGTTTTCTCCTTTAAACCTACTGTTCTTAGTCTATTCAATTACTGAGACTTCAACGTATAAATTACCACAATCAACATAGATTTAGCAATATTCCCACCCAGGAAGAATCACAATCTTTCAACTTCTAGGTTAACATGATTGTCTTAGAATCATCATAATCATCACGGCTTACATCTATCTTTACTCTATCGTTGAAGCTATCAGACAAAAAACATTTCTGTAATAAAAATATTACGCTTTTTTTTGGTTACAATCTTAAAAATAAATATATTTGCATAACAAAAAAACCATTTATTATTATTTTATTTTTTTCATCAGATAAATCGTTCCTCTGCTGCTATTCTCATCATTTTTCTACTCCACAGCTGTAATGTTTAAGTAGGAGAGGTATCGATCTGCAAAATCAAGAGGTAGATATCTGTATTTGTTCTTTGTTACATTTTCAGTAGGATGTCGTATGTTTTAATGAGAAAAAAAGAAAGAACAAGTAGTTACTTTAAAAAATGTTAAATTGTTTGTATTATTGTGTTGTAAATCCTACTGAGAGATCTTATTTTTTCAAAAGAAAGAAAAAAACTGATATAATGAATAGGTAAGAGGAACTAAGAACAATACAAGTTACTCTTATGATATTAATTTTTTGCATTTGGAAAAGAAGCTACAAACTTTTTGAAAGAAAGAGAAATCTTTTGCTTGTGAAAAAAAAATAGAAACAATAATTGGAGGTAAGAAAAAGGAGATTGATCTGACTGGCATCGTTCAGTTGGCAGCTGTTGAATTTGTATTTGAGATAACTTCTGCATTTTTGATTGTGACATATTTCTGAAGCAATTTGATGTCTTCCTTGAGCAGATGCTTGAGACACTCTGAGAAATACTTTGGATCTGTCTTAGCCAGATCATTAAAGAACTCTTTTAGCATATCCTATTATTGTGAAAAAGAAATCAAAATCATGATTTGCTAATGCTATTTTATAAATGGATTTATTTCATACTGCTGCTGAAGGAGCTGTAAATGAATCTTAAAGATATGCAAGATCATCTTCTGTAGTCTCATCGCATTCTTCTCCATCGTCATACCCGAAAGCAAGGCCAGATGTCTAGTAATTTGTTGACCCAACTTCAAGATCCCCTAGACCTCCAGCTTTAGATTCTCCTACCTTTAATTACCCAAATGTTTAGATAAGATTATTTTTAAGCTAACAAAGTTGAATAATAAATAACTCAAGAGTCAAAGTGTTACAGCAAATCTCTTTTGGATGTCATTTTCTTCTTCGTCTTGAATCACATTTAAATCAACTTCTATCTTATCATTATTTTCCTCTTCAAATTCACAATCATCTTCTGCTTCTAATCGCTCATAATCTTCCTCTTCAGACTTGCTACCTGAAGTTTAAGTACTATCCTTAGAGAACTCACTATCCTTGCGAGTTAAAGCCATTTCACTATCGAGTCCTCTAATTAATGTACTGAATATCTTAAATGGTGCACTCACATCTTCAAGAACCAACAAAAAACAGTCCATTATCAAAAAATCAAGATTTGTCATTTTTTGAATACCATTTCCTATGTTCGAATGGGAAGGATTGTACGCAATAGCTATGAGATTCTCTAATCTTTTGTCCTTGAGCAAGAATAATTTAGTCAGAGCCAACAAAGTAGCTGTCTTAGTTAGCTTGCCACGGAAGACTGGCTACTAAAGAAGCCATTTATCAATAAGAGCTTTCAAGGCAAGACGGTTGTCAATGCTAAAAGAGCAAAGGAAATTAACGGATTCAAGGGGATTGTTAATTATCATCCTAGCCCACACAAGAACAAGACCTTGGACTGTTGTTGCAAGTTTGGAGCGGAATATCTTATAGACGATTTGCTTGAGAATCTCTGGATCTGCTGAGCCACCTAGAAGCTAATGGTAAAAACAAGCAAAAAGCCAACAAAAAATTATTAACAAAATACTTAGATTTTGTTGTTGAAATATTAGTACATTGTGAAATGCAATCATGGAGAGGTTGCCTGCGTAAGTTGAAGAGCTTTCAAATTGAGAGTTAGTAGGAACTTAAAGGAGCTTCATAATTACTTAAAACACATCCTTCACAAGTTAACTTTAAACAAAAAATGATTAACAATTTTGAACTAAAATGCCATAACTGGGTTTATTTACTTCTTAATAATAGATTAGTCAGCTGCTTTGATGAAATCTTTAAGGCAGATAGAAGCATGTTATTGTAGCATATTTTCTTGGTTAACAATCATGAGATTAAGTAGTGGAGAAAGTAAAGCAATTAAGCTTTCTTTGGCTTGATTGTCATGACAATTTCTGACAAAAATACTTGTCAAGTCGAAAATATTCTGTTTTATTTTTATTTACAAAAAAAAATAAAAACATTAAAACATATGTTTGTCCTGTTATTTGATGATTACAGCCATGAGGGAGAGATCTTATGGCTTGACTTATGAGAGAGTTGGATCTTCTTAGATTTAGGATTGAATTAGATTGAAACTACTTAGGATGAATGAAGAAAAAGCAGTTTCAAAGATTATTTTGAATGATTCAATATTCTCAGCTAATTAATTGATCAATTCCATGATAATTCGATTAATCACAGGATCGGTGTGCTGCAATGTGAATATTTCTAATATCGGTCTCGCTCCAAGCCTTGCAACTTCTGGAACATACACTTTAGATAACTTATTTAAATTTTTAAGACCATCAAGTATGATATGAACTGTTTCTACATCGACATATGAGAGAATATCGAATATGTCAGTTAGAATTGAAATGTCTTCAATTCTAAATTCTTCCCAGGTATTTCGAGCAGGAAGAGCTTTTTCACATTACGAAATCTTGTGTGCGAACCTGAAATTCAATTAAATTTGTCAGTTAAACTTTTTATTTGTTTTATTTCACACAACAACACAAATATTTTACGTTCCAATAGCTTTGACTGAAGTGAGTCTCACAGAAAATGGATATTAACTACTTAAGCAGCCAGCTGCGACTTTAAAAAGTGGTAGGAATAATGAAGTGTTTTTAGCAGCAATGATTTCAGCGAATCTCGAAACGCACCAAAGTGACTAGGCTACAAGGATAGGAGAGCTATGTGATTGAATATCACCTATGAGGTTTTGAATTAATGATGACAGATCGAATGAAGAAGTATGCTTGTATTAAAAATCAATAATGTCATCAGAGAAGCTTCCTAATAAGAACAGTCCAACTTCTCTTTTCTTCCAAATGTTCTCAGCCAACGTGCAATCGAAACTAGACCCTTTCACAAACTCCATTAATTTATCTTTTGTGAAATCTGCACCCATTTTTAATTCACCGATTTTCTCATAGAAACTCTGGATTATATTAGAAGTATGAGCTTCATTGTAGTTCATCATGAATTTTTCAGCTACTATCATCACAGCTTGCGTTGTCGAATCACCGAACCGTTCAATTAATTGTAATATTAGACTCTCTACCATATTTCTCATTGATTTTAAATTTATCTCATCTTTTCCTTCTCTAACGTATTAGCCAGGTTCATTTCCCCATTGAACTTCCTATTTCAAGAAACCATCAGAAAAAATATGTTGAATTCTAGTAATAAGTCTTTACTTAATCTTGAGTGAGAAGGATAAAATGAGCTAATGCATTGACAATCGGGTAAACAGCGTATTTCACGAGCATGTAGAGAGAATCTTTTGTGATCACTGTGGAAACAAGTTCAATGGCATTTATTGTCATTCCTTCGATTTCACTTTAGACGTCGTCTTCTTCATCCAAATATCTAACATCAAGGTTATCCTCTTGCTCCTTCGTCAAAAACAAAGATTAATTTTAGTTTTTAAAATTCATCGCAATCATAAATAAATGATCATTACTTTGTTTGCAGTTTCTTCTTCCTTCATTTCTGCTAATATTTCAAGTGGATCTTTAATAGGCTGAAGGTTATTATCCAGCATATTCAGCGGGATACCATGAACACAAGTCCATATATAAAGAGGTAATATTGAGTTAAAGAACTTCCAAATCGGTTGAATCCTCGCAATCAATGCATCTCTTGAGTAGATTGTGAAATCTCTGAATATCACTATCAGGATCTTTGTTAAAGGAAAAAGTTGTTAGATTCAAAGAATAAAGATGTTTTGTTGATAATATGAGTTTAAATAGAGATCCTTTCTACCTTAAGAATATATCTTTTCATGGTGATATGCGTCTTAGGGTTTGTCTTGAGTGCAGAAATGAATAAATTCATCCAAGTCTTGAAAGTCTCATCGAAACAAGCTGCAACAAGCTGATTATCTTATCCATCAGCATATGCAAATGAGCTAACAGCTAGATACAACAGGACTAACAGTTTCTCCCTTTGTTTTTCGGAGAGCTATTGAAAAAATAGATTTATGATGAAATCAAAAATGATAACAACTAAAGTAGCTAATCGTACTTCTGGTTTAGCGAAGATTTGAAAAAGTGAAAGTAGCAGCTTTGGAATGATCGGAGCCAAGGAGAATTATTCAGGTAGAATTTTTTCATTCCTGTACTTATGTATGACTCTTGAGAAGAGCGTTGCAAACAATTCAAGACCAGTATCGACAATCGCTAAATCATCGCTAGGCATCCATTCTATTATTTCCTTTAAGGAGTTGCTCCACATGTCGATGCCATCATAACTCATCACATTAGTTATCATCAAAGCCTACAAAAATATGTATTCATATATTCAGTTATTTTTTTTGATATTCTTACGAGAGTCTCGATGGTAGGTATGTCTCCAACATTCATTGTTAAACCATACAGCAATGAGTTCCTTATTTCCTGATCAATTCAAATAATATCCCAGTTATTGTTAAGCATAAAATGCATTTTCTAACAATATCACTGTTTCCTCAAAAAAGAAGATTTTATCTAAATTGTTAGCTAAACATATCTCTTTGCTCAATTCAATTTATGGAATATGAAATCTGTCAAAACTTAAAACGGTTTGTTTTTTTACCTTTTTTTATGAGCTAAGTGCTGCATTTGTTTCCCAGAATTCTCTTAGCATATTCTTAAAAATTGCACCTAAATATACTCTCAGCTATTTTTCTTATTAGCCCCATGCTACATACAGTTTAATCGATGTCACAGCGAAATTTGGAATTGTGTTTAATTGCTCTTCTAAATATTCCAACCCTGATGCGAGTAGCTTGCTATTAGAAATCATTTCTTTGTAAACATTAAGCACCCGTTGAGCTTCAGGTGAGCTATCTATTTCTGTCTCCATGCTTGTTTGAAATATGTTTAACTCGTTGTCAGATACTTCGTCTTAGCTCTTAACTCTTTGACTCTCTGTGTCTCTCTTGTTTTTATTCTGATAATTATTTGTTTTTATATTTTCTGCTGGGTAACCTCCTTTTGTCCTTTTCTTCAATATTAAAAAATCGAATTTCACATATTTTCTCACTCTCTTTCTTTTTCCCTTTTCTTCATTTTAATATTTACCTCAAAATGTCTTTCTAAACGTCAGAGAGAGAGAGACCATCTGCCTCTGTCGCCTAGTTTGAAGATCTTAGTCTGATTCTCCCCAGTAGGCTTTTTTCTAACCAGCTAGCGAGTGTAATTAGCAGGTGATTCACCCTTAATTCTATTTCAAATTCAAATAATTAACCTTAGGTTAGTTTTTCTGATTTTTACTTTTACTGAATGAAATATTGTTTCTTAGCAAGAATAAAATTACACTATCAAGAGAAACAATCATATGAAAAAAGGATAATCTTCATTCAGTTAAATGTCTTACTTTCTGCATTAAGTTCGCTGTCTTCAAGTATGTAGTTAAAACACACAAAAATTGAGTAAATTCTTGTATTTTTGAAAAAACTAAGATTTATAAATGTATCAAAAATAAAAATAAATTAATTTTGATATTTATCTTTTCTTTGTTTAATATCCCCCTCCTCTTGATGTGATATGATATGCTATAAGGAGATAATTAATCACATTTAGAATCTATCTATCTAGCCGCGGTAAAACAATAAAAATTCTTTCAACCAAACAAAACTAAATTCAAAGGAGAAACAAAAGGGGATAGATGTCAAATCGAGCAGAGTTAAAACAATTCTTCAATAAGGAATAAGTTAAAGAGGAATTAATCGATGTTCTTTCTTAAATCGAATCTCTTGATGCAGAAGTTCCAGAGGTTGTCATCGAGTACTGCTTAATAACTTACGCTCAATATGAATCATGAATTGTTGTATGTCCTCTCTTAAAATTTGTTAATTTCATTTTTTAGTTACTGCTTCCAATGGTTCTAAAGCTATTTCGAAGGGCAATGCGATGAAAAAGACTTTCTAGAGCAGATAGTTAAGCTTTAAGAAGTAAGTGAAAAGTTAAATCATCATCTTTTGGGTTAAATGATTTGAAAAAAAACAAACAGAAAGATTGTGAAGTTAAACTCATGGATTTCATTAAGAAACAAATAGCATCCTTGACAGCAGCCGTCAAAGAGAGTAATAATAAATATGAGAAAAGGGATATTTCTTACTAAAGTAACATTTTTTTTTCGGACTAAAAATAGGCAAAAAATCTACGACTTAGAATGTACATAAGAGAATTACTTTAAAATATTATTTAATCCTAATATTAAACTATTTTAACCATAAAAACAGTAAGCACAATCAATTGTCAATCGCATTTAACCAAAGGCAAATCATGCAGAAAATTCTGCTTCACATCCTGCAGAAATAAAAAATGGATCTAATCCAACGTCAAAGAAATAAGTGTATGAAACACACAAAATGTTATTTTTAAAAGGGATATTTCTCGTTGTTTTTGAAAAATTTTACTTCACAATTTGACAACGATATGATACTCTTAATTTCACTCAGAGTATTCTATTTAACTTTTTTTTAGAAAGATTTTGGAAAAAGATGAAGCAAAAATATAAAAGGCAGTTGAAGGAGTGAATACGAATAATGAAGATGATAATTTACTTAAAGAGTTAGAAAATAAGAAGAAATAGCGATGTAAATACTTCCCTAATTGTAAAAATATGGATACATGCCCATTTGTTCATCCCACAGAACCTGTAAGAAAATATGAATTTCAATAACTTATTTATTGACAAGTACCTTTTTCCTTCTTCAAAGTGTAAATTCTTCCCGAAGTGCAAGTATGGAGCACAGTGTCTCAATAAACATCCAGATTGTAAATTTGGTAAAAACTGCCAGCGCATGGATTGCTTCTATGAACACCCCTTCCCTAGTAATATTTATTTTTCCTTGGATTCTCTCAATTTGGTCTAACAATGATTATTTTCTAGAAAAACAAGGAATGAATCCACTTCTTCAAATGATGATGATGTCAATGCCAGGTGCACCAAAAAGAAAAATCATCGGTAGTAGACCTCCTTTCAAAAAGCCTTTTAATGCTGATGATGAAAAAGCTGAAGATAAAGGCTAATAGTAGTAGGCTAGCTCAGAGTAATAATGAAGTGTGTTTGTGTGTATTGTCATGTAAATAACCTATTATGTCTCATTTTTTACGAAAATAATAAATCTTAGGATTTACAATTAATTCATGTGAATGTTCTAGGGTGCTTCATTTTATAATAGTACGAATATACAGATTATTCTATTGTTCTATGATTTCACAACAAACAAGAGGAAAAGGAGGAGAATCTTTGGAAACAATAAAAAAAATAATTAACGATCAATAATCAAGAAACAATTTAAGAAAGAAAAAAACAAAAGAGTAAATTAAAATGACATCTGCTTTCAAGAGACTACTTCCTTCCCTTAACAGAATTCTTGTTAAAAAATTCGAAGTTTAGGCTAAATCTAAGTCAGGAATTATCTTACAAGAAACTACTGATAAGACTTCCTTAGGAGAGGTTATTTCAACTGGACCTGGTAAGAGTTATTTGTATTAGAAGTTTTGTTTAACTTTGTTGTATTGATTTAGTGAAATTTCATGAAAAACTAACTTGCTTGGGTTTATTAAAAATAAAGGAAATTTAGACAACAACGGAAAGGTTGTACCTCTCACAGTTAGACCAGGTGATATTGTTGTTCTCCCTGAATACGGTGGTGCCAAGATTAATTTAAAGGATGGAGAATTCTTTGTTTATAGAGATACTGATATCATTGGTACTCTCCAGAAAGACTGATTAATAGTGTCTTTGTATCCATATGATTTGCATGTGTATGTCCATTTTGAATAGCTTTCCGTTGAGTATATTCGAATTGAAAAGAGAAAAAGTAAACAAGTGCGATTTGGGAAACTGAAGCATTTCATTAGAACAAAAATATAATAATTTCAGAGAAAAATCGAGAAATTATTAAATCTTTTGTTTATTTTTGTCTCATTTACAAAAATTTAGTAAGAGATAAGAGGGATATCGAAGTTGGCTATTTGTCTTAATGAATCTTTTTATTTTAAGAGAAATATCATTGCAAATTTTGTGAAAAAATTAAGATTTTCCCATTTCTTAAATAAGAATTTCTATGATAATATTCACGAAAAATATGACAATTTAATTGAGAAATGTCTAATAAATAAATGAGCTTACAAAATCAATTATTTTTCCTCATTCTAATCTCAGCCTACAAATGTATTGAATCAAAAATCGTTTTTTTTTATTTGAGTTTCTCTGATTTTATTCAGAGCTTGAATTCGAGGAATTCCTTTGAAATCTAAGTTGAAAATAGTACATTAACCAAATAAATGTTCAATTCATTTATTATTTCTTATAATAAAATGAAATATCAGTAATCTATTTTACAAACAACTTAGAATTACTCAAAAGTTGTGAGAAAACTATTTTGGGGGAAGATAACGGTACTAGTTTTGGTAAGAAAAAGTATTAAAACAAACTGAATTATTTTTGTGTTCGGAGAATGAATTTTTGAATGCGCAGTTTTGAGAATAATAAAAGGATATATTCATATTTTTGTGGTAACTAAAAGACAGATTCGGAATCCAAGAAAATTGAGACAACAACTTTGATTAATATATTATTAATTGCAATCATTGTTTGCGAAGGTTTAGACTATTCAGATAAGAGAAATGCAAGTAAGAAAGCCTATCAAACGATATTCTCACACTCCAGGTAGAGAGAATTGGGGTTTCTACAATAGAGACACATTCCACACACCAAATAGAGATACTCCATCTATTCCTCAACAAGATATTCCCTTTCATTAACAAATGAAATCCTAGAATAGTCCTAATAGTCCTGATTGCTTTACAAATTCCTCCTACCATTAATTTGAAGAGCTCAAACAGATTGGTAAAGATGATCCATTGATGTAGTTTTTATAAGAACAAACCAAACAAAGGGAAGATAACAATCAGTAGCATGCAAGGTCATAATAATTAAGATAACAACGAAAGCAATTAGTTTACAATAGATAGAATATTAAAACAAGGCCTGTGAGTAGCATAGGTGAGGATTCAAAGTACAACATTTAAAATAATGATAACAACAATAATTAAGATAGTCTTGATAGCACACGTAGTCGTGAATCACTATCATAATGGGTGCCCCCTAGTAGATATTGCAGTGATAATAAGCGAAAACTATCTTGTAATTCAGTAGACAGATCGAAAAGAATAGTTTAAAAATAGTAACAGTAGATAGACTATCCTAATGACAGTAAATAACTCATAAATGAATGGAAACACTTTCGATAATTCATAGTCGTAACTGATGCTCGAAAGAAATTATTAAACCTTCAAAATAACCGTCGTCATTTATCCAGAGCTAAACCTGTTGGCGCATATCTAACAAACTCGTATTTACTTGAATCATCATAATCATAACAACAATAAGTTGAAAAATAGCCTAACAACAATGAATAAAAGTAATTTTTTAATTATTCTAATAACTCACCAGCAAAGATGGATAAGACGCATGGGGGAAAACTACAATAACATAATTAAGCTAACCAGGATCATAGCAGCCAATAATAGCATTAATCATGCTAATCTGAATAGGTTAAGATTATGAACTTCGACCCTTTTAGAGTAGAACAAGAATCACCTGAGAAGGAGATTGAAGGATGGTATATGCCAATGGGATCAACGATGCCTCGATTTCTCAAAAGCAGAGAGTCCATTTTACATAAAAAAGATTAGCTTAAATAGCAAAATAAAATGAAATTCAATGACACTTTTGTTAATTGTAATCACTCGAGTGTTCACACTGAGGCATCCTCTGAAGCAAGGACTCGAGCGACTACTGATGAGATTCAAATGGAGAATTCTAGTATTTTATTCAAGAAACAGAATTACCTGCATACATAAGATCTCCCTGTTTCTGCAATTCCATCTGTGTAGAATCATAAAAAGGAAGGATCATGTTTTAGTTCAAGAAAATAAGATCATTAACCGCTCTTAAAGAAAGAAGAAAATAATGTTTTAAAAAGAGCAACGACGCCGTTGCAGTAGCGAACAGCTGATAGATTAGCGAGAGGATACTCAGCGTCTTAAGAAGAGATCTATAAGCCATCGGCGATAAAGAATCATATCGCGTAGATTGAAGAAATTAATTAGAAAAACATGATGCTGTCAAATACACAATAATTTCTAATGACAGAGTATAATAAATTCTTTGGATAAGAATAGAAATAGACTAGAGGAGACTCACCTAAGTTATTCATGGTAAACTTAGGAGCTTAGTTATCGATAAAATCTGTGGAGTTATCTCCGTCTTTGTCAAGATAATAATACAGGAGGAAAAAGGGAATTGCTTAAAAAGATGGAAGTAGTCCAATTGTACCAACACGAGTGAAGATACTTCAAGATATTCTTAAATAATAATAGTAGTTGAACAAATAAGATCTGCCTTCTATGCTAGGACTAAAGAAAGCTATCTGAAACAATCAAGCTCATAGAAAAATTAACGAAGAGTTTAAAAAAGTTTGTTGAAACTCCGAAATAATTAAAATATAACAGTCATTCGTCTGCTGTTGACTTCTATAACTTCATTTCATTTATGAATCATTTTTTTCTTTTGTTTTTGTTGTTTTAGTATCCAAGTTAAATAAGAAAGATTTATTTGTTAAAAAAAGAGAATCCTTCAGTTTGAAAAAAAGAAAAAGAAAATCAAATGAATGGAGGTATATTTACATCATACAAATAGGTTTTTAAGATAACGAATTTGTGTTTTGTTGTGAGCTAAACCTTTTAATGAATGCTGTTTAAAGATTCAATATGATAGTTAATTAAAAATTATTTTGCTTGATTTTTCAAAGTTACCAGCTTTTTTTAGGTAACCTATTCACTCAATTTGAATTGAAAAAATAATCAAAAATAGTTATTTTTAAAAAAAAGAATGTCCGCAACGTTTAAGAGATCTCCTGCATCTAGCTGTTCTCGAGAATCCATAGCAAGTTATCGTCATCCAAATGCTTTTGATGGAGTAGATTTTATTAGGTAGAATGCTAGAACTGTAGAAAGCGCATCTGCTAAAGGATACTGCCTATCGAGTTAAACAACCATTGAATCCCGCCATTCTCAATAAAAAAGATCATTACCTGGACATCTACCGAAACCATTTTGTAAGCAGTTTTTACCTGAAAAATCTTCAAATACTGGAAAGGTAGATCATGTGCTAGAAGGGATCTTATTGAAAGTTGAAGGATTCAGAGAATTAGATAAAGATAGAGTCAAAGATCGTCTAAGAGACATGACAAGTATCTTCATTGGAAAGGAAGGTGGCTTAGTATTTGATTTCATTGAAGAGGAAAACAAAGTTGTGTTGAAGTATCTTATTTATATTCTTTATGATACATTGTTGAACCATCAGAACACAGAGAAACCTTAAATATCTTAGTAATTCTTAGAAGAAGAGTTAGCTTAAAAGAGAAGATAGCTTTAAGATCTTTCAGATAAACTTGCAAGTTGCTCTTAGAAGTTTAATGCTATGCGAGATATTCTCGAAGAAAGTAGAAAAGGATATGAGGGATTAGTTACAGCGATGGTTTAAGGAGGAAGTGATGGTGAGGAATCTGTGAAAAGAGCGAAATCAAAGATCAGACAGCTTTAGAATGAATTCAAAAAGATTAGTGAACTAGATAAGCATGGAATTTGTAGAGCACCTTCTATCAGTAAATCTCTTCCAATGAAGGATATTGGTAATATCTTGACATAAGATCGATATTAAGGAAAAGTGTCTTAGAAAGAATTAAGCAAAGAAACATCAAACGAACGAGGAAATTATGTATCTTCATCTAGTTCTATCGAAGCTAATGGAAGATACATGAGAAAACTCGATGGATTGAAAAATGAAATAGGAAAACTTGAAAGTGAATATGAGAATCTTGGAATTGCTTCATTAACTCTAGCAGAATAAGCTGATCGACATAGAAAGTGTTTTGATAAATAATTGAAATTATGTAAGAAACTGGAGGAGTAAAATGACTAATTAGAGGAAGAGAATATTGCGTTGCGAGAGGAAAATACTGATTTGCGTTCGAAGAATATTTCAGAAAGTATGCGATAAGGGTAGAGAGAAAGAGGAATCATGAATAAAAATGGAAGCCAAGATTGTTTGGTTTAGAGTGGAGATGGAAATCAATTCGAAAAGAGAATCAAATATTTAGAGCAAATGAATTAAGAATTGCAATAGAATTCAGAAGTGCTACGACAATAGAATGAAGATTTTAAGAAAAGAGATGCATATTTCGTTGAAATTAGGGAGTTGTTAGAAGAGAAAATTAAGGAATTAACGAGTTTGAATGATTCATTGGAAAGAAAAATTGTCGAATTAGAGAAATAACTTGTTGATAAATAAGAGGATAATATAGATTTAAATCGAGAATTAACGGAGTGTTTAGCGTTAGTTGAAGCGGGGAAAGTCAGTATCGATTAGCTCAAAATGACCATGAAAGATAAAGATGTAAAACAAAAGAGAATTTGGTTTTGTATTTTTGTTAGGGAGGGGATTAAACGATATGATAATCTTAAATGTTGATGATCTTCTTGATTCATTAGGGCGATGAACTAACTCGAGCTGATAAGATTACTTAGAGGATAATTCATAATATTCAGTAGGAATAAAGAATAATAGCCTCAAAACTTCTTCAATCTTAAGATTTAGGTGAAGAATTAGAAGATTAAGATGAAATAAAATCTCTCTTTGGTGAGGAAATGTTAGAGTATTTGAATAAAATGCAGTAAACAATCAAAGACACTAGAAATGGTTGCTAATAGCTTCAATAATAGATTCTTAATCATGTAGATTATTCAGTTTATTTTAATTTTAAGTTGTTCTTATTGCCTTTTTGTTGTGCATTTTTTTAGGCTAATTCTCGTATCCAAGCAAATCAAGATATAATAGTATTAGCTAGTATTGTATTGTAAACTCATTAAGTATTAGCTAGTCATTCTAACTTACCTGCACTGTTAGAATAACTCAAATAATAGCTTTGGGATTAGAAATAATCAATAACTGAAAAAATACAAGAAACAGAAGATGATACATAAAATATCATTTAATAAATCAATAAATCTAATACTTAATAGTAATAATTACAAGACTAATAACCAATGGATAGCTCAAGAGACAATGAACTAATACAAGCTCTAGAAACTTAGAATATTATGCCAAATAAAAACAATGGAAGTTGTAGTAGATATGGTAGCCCTCGAAATTCAACTTTTCATTAAAGTTTTAATGGAGCTAACAATAACAGTAATTATAACAGCTAACGATCTAATTGCATTCCTCGTCCTTCTATGATTGAAAATCACAGGAAGACTCTGAGCTAGCAGTAGAACTGCTTAAATCGACGCAGTAAATAAAGTAAGAAGGAATTGTTGTAATATTTAAGATATAATATTATTTTATTGTACCAAAAACAGTCGAAAACAATGAGGAGTATTCAAGTATGTTTTCAGAGAATGGATAGAGTCTTAAGAATATTCAAATCGGGAATAACAGTGTCTCAAGAGAAAATGAAGAAATCATGTAAATGCTGATGTTGCAAGCTTCTTCGATTGAACAATTATTATTTAATCAGTGATTCCAACCCAATATTATGTAAATATTAGGATAGTTTAATTATATTGAGCTTCATTATTAATTCAAAATTACCGTCTTTAATTATATTAAAAATAAGTTTGATAAGAATGATAATAATTTGAAAACCTACCTCCTCTTTAATATAATAGATTAAAACATATTCAGCTGATTTCAATATTGATAGCAAGAAAACAAACTAAAGATAATTATTTGTTAAAGTTGTATTATTATAAATTAGTAAATTATCTATCTAATCGTTTTAAATTAAAATTCAAAAAAATAATCCAGCAGGAGTAGCAGATATCACTTACAAATAACCATTCTTAATCAGAAAAAGAATAAGAAATAATTCAACCAATTTGTCCTGTTGTTTATCTTTTAAATGAGTTTATTAGGCCCAAAAGACTCTATGATTCACTCTCACTACGGTCATGAAAATGATGCGTTAAATTAAAAACCTAATATTCTTAACTTGGCGAGAGATAATTAGACTCTCAGCTAGAAGGTGTTCATCTTAGATTAAATTAGTAATTTATAGTTTTGACAAAAATAAAAAACATGACTTCTAAAATAATTTATTGAGTGTGAATTTGTTACAAAATATATTGGTTCGTTTTCATGTTGTCTAGATGCGTAACTTGGTAAAGAGCTGGCTGGATACTAAGCTATGCTAAGGATTCACCCAGGATAATAGAAGCGTTTAGGAGAAGGATAGAATAGCAATAATTCGAATCAATATCATGAAATTAATGTGAAAGGGGAGTTTAGTTATTTAAAACCATTATTGGAATGTTACTTAACGAAAATTGAAAAAATGGAGGAGATGTTGGAGAAGGCTAACAGTGATTATAGAGATATGGAGAAGAAAGCTGATTATCTGATTAATGATAATTAGACATTGAGGGAATAACTTGAACAGAAATGCCAGTAAGTTGAACAATAAATAAATAGAGAGAAAGATAGAGGAAAAGGGAATGAGAAAATAATTGTCCTTTTTATTATTATTGTTGCATTGTAGGTTGTGACAATATGGGGAATTCTTACTGTAAGAATACTTTTACTTGGGGATGTTCAAGATGAGGATTAGAATTGAAGTGAAAGTTTATTATCGTTGCTTTGTTAGTATAACTTGAGCATGAAGACATGAATTAACGAATTAGTCTACTCACTGAAGAAAATAAAAAGCTAACTGAGAAATTTCAAGAAATCAGTGTAAGACAGATGGATAATCAGTTAAAGATAATGAATATGGATTTTAGTAATACAACGGATATATTTGAATTTACTTTATTTAAATAAGGGAAAATAAAATGAAGTGAATAGAATATGGAACGATCTTAAGGAATAAGAGGCAGTCACATCAAAGTTATACAAAGAGGCAGCTGAAAGATGTAAGAAACTGGAAGTTAAGGTAGGGGAAGCTAAACATTCAAGTGAATAATCGTAAAATTAGCTAATGTAGACTATGAAACTGATGGTAATCTCGGCAGAAGTGAAAATGAAGTGAAGATCCTTAAGACTTAGATGAGTAATTTAAAGAGAAATTTAGGGAATTTAGGTGAAAAAGAGCACAGAGTTAGCTGGGCTGAAAAGAGAAATAGAGGAATTGAGAGTGAAAGAGAGAGAAAACTTGTAAAGTATTTCTGCATTGGAGAAGAAAATAGATTAACTGACAGATGAGAATAGTAAACTAACTTTTGAAAGAGATTAATTGAGAAAAGGATAAGATTAAATGATAAGGATGATGGATGGATACTAGAGTAAGATTTAGACTTTTGAGAAGAAAGAAGAAAATGCAGTTAAATTGTAAAAAGAACAAAGAGAGAAAGTATAAAATGCGCTTCTAGAGAAGGACAAAGCTGTGCTGAGGGAGCAGTAAGTGGAAAAGACACTCACTACCATTTAGGAGAATGTAACAAGCAAGTATTTTAAAAAAAAGATAGGAAAGAAGACAATCGTACAAACAAAATAGAACTAAAATGTGTTAATATTCATATTTAACAATCAAGCAACGTCAGTAACTGAATGAGTTGAAAGATCAATATGAGGAGATTATTGATAGTCTCAAACAGAAACATAAATTAACTCTAGAAGATAGAGAAGAAGAGATATAATAGATCAGTGAGGAACTCCAGGCAGCAAATTATGAGAAAGATAAAGCTGTGAAAGAGTTAACTTTTGTTTAGTAAGAAAACAAAAGGCTCACAGTATCTGTTCGTGATGAGTTCGGGTTGAATACGAATAACAGAGCTTAAGAGAAGGATAGACGTATACAAGAGCTGGAAGATAAATTGTAGGTATGAAACAATAAAACCAATTATTATTGTAAATTGAATTATGTAGAGGACGAGGAATAATTTTGTATCCTTTTTTTTCTTTTCCTAACCTTCAAGATGATGGATTAATACCACAACGACATGGCACATGCAACCAACACAGAAAAGGCTCAAATTGAGACTAGTTATAAAAGCTAGCAATCAATCATAAGTGACTTGAAAGCTAGCAATGAGAGATATCGACAGGATAATCTTAAATTAACCTCTGAGAATAGTTCAATGAGCACTAAAGTATCTGGTTGTTAAAAGGAAAAACAAATGGTACTGGATGAAATCAGCAAGATTAAGAGACTCTTCAAGAGCAAATTGACATATGCTTAGGAATAGTTTGGGCTCAAAATGAAGGATGTGCAAGATCAACTCAATGATGCACTTAAAAGAGAAAGAACTTCAAGAGAAAAAGCTATTGAACTTCTATAAACACATGATCAGGTAAAAAGCCTAACTGCAATGTTCTCTCAAGTGAAAGAATAATTGAATTGTTTATTTTATTATTTTCTTGGAAAAAATCAAACAAATTTAACAACACCAAAAATAATTAGATTGAAGACAAAATGAAATTCGAATATGACATCAAAATCAAGGAGCTCGAGAATATCGTAAATGTCTGCAAAGAAGAAAACAAAACTCTTCAGCAGAAGTAAACACATTTAAATATCAAAACTAGTTTATTTTTGCTCATTGATAAACTATTTTTTGCTACAACTCAAATAGATGCCGTAAGATCTTTGAAGAGCATCCCAGCAAAGACAGATGAGAGAGAGAGAAGAAATGAAATGTATTCTTGAGATATGAAATATGAATCAGTATTTTTTTATTCTTCTTTTTTTTTTCTTCCAAAACTTTCCAAATCATATTTGGATATCTCCAAATACTTTCATCAGTTATATTCTTTTTTTGATAAAAATAATTAGAAATACAAGATAGATTAACCTTCCAAATTCAAATGAAAGTACACATATTTATTCATTTAATTGAGTATATGATTGCTTTTAGATTTGAGATGTAATAGTTATATTTGGGAATTAACGAATATTTTGTCCTTTTCAGGGAATAGTTCATTTTACTATTATGCAAAAAAGCGTGATTAGTATTAATACAGTAATTTATTGATTCATTGGGGTAGAGGGGGCTGCAGAGAAATTGAAAATTGTTCATGGAACAAAGTGATTTTATACAAGCGAAGAGAAGCGATTTGAGGAGGGAGGGGGGGGGGGAAGATTGATGATAGAGTGATGATGATCAGATGCGCCCAGTTTGAATTTTGTTTATCGAATAGACTGTGAACAAAATAAACTAATTTAAATAATATATTATAAAAAGATATCAACAAAGGAGAAAGGCATTAAGAAGGAGAGGATAATAAGAGAGTAAAAGAGTAGAAGAGAATAGCAGACACAGAGGGAAAATTTTTAGAAGAAAAAATGATGCAATAAGAGTTTCAGATTGATGATTAATCGAACGAGCCAAAGATCAAGGTGGTTATTAGAAAACGTCCGTTGAATAAGAAAGAATAAGCTAAATCTGAGGTGGATATCATTGATGTGCGCACAGGCACATCTGTTGTAGTCAAAGAGATGAAGTAAATCAACAATTCAAGCTTTCTAAATTTATTTTTGTTCAACAGTTTGATAATATTTTAAGGCAAAAAGTTGACTTGACGAAGTATATTGAGGAACATCTTTTCAACTTTGATTATGCATTCGATGAGAATTGCTCAAATGAATAGGTCAATCAATCATATTAATAAATATTTTTATCATAATTAACCCTTTCTGATCTTTCCGCATTTCAACAGGTGTACATGACTTGTGTTAGACCAATCGTGCAAGCAGCTTTTTAAAGAGCTAAGGTTACTTGCTTTGCATATGGATAAACAGGTATCTCTCAAATGAAAGATAAATGATTAGAACAATCCAAATAGGGTTTTTTGTTTTGAATTGCTAGTATTATTCATTTTGTTGTTGTTTATTTTAGGCAGCGGAAAGACACATACAATGTTAGGTAGTTTCGCAAATAGGGTACCAGGAATGTACGTATTAGCAAGCTAAGACATATTCGCAGCTCTTTAGCGTGTAAAATTAACAGGTTTTCCATTAATATTATTATTATTAGTATTATTGCCCATTTAAGATGCATTGTTACAAGCTAGAAATAGAGTTTTAAACAATCCAGTGAATAAAATAAGAAACATTAAATAAATAAGACTCTTATTTATTTAAT
>Ga0302271_10002047_pt1 | contig 18597 bp, 20 predicted proteins | sample III_Bog_N1_1_FD_198767 | JGI IMG/M metagenome (GOLD analysis project Ga0302271, IMG submission 198767) | Peat permafrost microbial communities from Stordalen Mire near Abisko, Sweden - III_Bog_N1_1 | ecosystem: Environmental > Terrestrial > Soil > Wetlands > Peat | place: Sweden: Abisko...
TTTGTAAAAGCTCAATTTGTCCATTCCTAAAAACACCGTGTCGTCTTTGCACATATTCAGACTGGAATATAACCGTTTTCCCTCGGGAGCATTGGGGCTGGAAAGGGGAATAAAACTCAAAATCAATAGGTTATTGTCTATCAATTCAAAAGGAAAATATCCAATTCGTTCTTCGGCTATACTGACGCACGATAATAGGTGATGCCCCGAAGGAGATCGATGTATGTCGGCAAAAACGACAGACGTTGCCAACACCAGATTGCGATAGAATGGGCTTAACGTATCAAGTCGTTCATTCAGCCGATGCAATGCATGTCCCTGAACATACACGTTGAATATTTTATTGCTTTCACTCTCTCCCAATACACTACTACCCGGTATCTGCATGTGTATCGGGTCTCCCTCTATGATTTTTCCCATAGATACCTTGAAGAAGGTATGCAAGGTATTACGAAAATAGAATTTCGTTTGTTCGGCTCTTTTTTCACAGATATAAAAAGTGGGTATCAGGCAGCAGGGATTGGCGCCCTGACTCCAATCGTAGCAATGATAGTAGATTCGGAAATTCATCTTCGACAAGCCCACTAACAACAGCCGAACGTACTGATATAAGGGTATCATCAAATGATTTCCATCAATTTCGACGTTTTCTACTCTGTCCAATACCGTGCGGGCTATCTCCGTATGTGTTTCGTTGATATTTAGTATATTCGTGTTCAGTTTATTGAGATAGCTAAGAAACATCTGACCGACGGTCACATAATCATACGTATTTAGCCTTATTTCAGGATTTCCCACCCATGTAGTCTTCATGTAGCGGGTAAGTCCTCTCTGAAGTCCCCTGATATACACTGGCGGAATATTATGTCCCTTTTGAGGTGATACTCTTGGCGGAAATGCTTTAGGTATCATCATATCCTGTTTATGTTTTTTGGTAAACGTATCAAAAAGGGCAGGATCGAGTTCTGCGATGCGGAGTATCTTGCGAGCCACATCCGAAAATAGATCGAAATAAGTCTTGGAGACTGTCTGATCTCTGCGTATGGGCGTTGGAGGTTTCTTCTTTTTGCGTGTTGTCATAACAATGAAAAAAAGGATAGAGACGCGAATAAATCGCGTCTCTACAATCACCTATGTCGTTTTGGTATCGGTCGATGACGCACTGTTCTTTTTAGTGTTGTCGGCCTGTTGGAAGGTTATCGTGTTTTTCAATCCCTCAATAATACCATTGAGTTCGTTGACGAATTTAATGCAAACTGCATCTGTTTCGTTCAATTCGGCCACGGCATTCGCCCTCTTTACAATGGCCTCATAGAGTGGGTCAATTACCAGACGGGCGTTACGCACATTGCCGCTGGCACGCCCCTTGGTTTCGGCATTCCGGTTGTCGAACAACGCACTGTACTCCTCATTAACGGACTGAAGGCGCGAAATCCACCCATTACCATCCACCACCGTCATCGGCTCCTGATAAGCGGTACCCAATAGATCGTTGGATAAATTGCGGATGGCGATGGTCTCTTCCACGTTCGTCTTTCGGCGCACATTGCCGTACTTATTCGCCACGCGTGTCAATTGTTGCGCAGCCTCCTGATGGGCAGGATCGAAGTGACGAAGATTGGTTTCGAGTAAGAAAAGAAATCCGCTAAAATATTTTTCTCGTTCCGAATCTTTATCATCCATTTGAGAGGTAAGTAGACTGCCGCGCTCTACTTCAATAGCCGCATTTTCGACTGCCCAAGCCGCCTGAAAGGGTGGAAAAAGGGTTGCCAACCCTAACTTTGCAGCAGTTGCCTCGGTAATCAAGCGCGTAGTTTCTGTCATCAGATGGGCATGTTGTTCGTTTCTCAAACGTACAAGCAAAATAGATTCAATAGTTACACTCATAATAGTTTAGATTTAAGTTTATACTAAAAAAGCTCATCACGCTGTTACTAATTCTACCGTACTACCGTACAAAAACCGTTGTATTCTCTCCTGCAGGACCGACAAATAAAATACTGTACGCCCTTGTTGCCGAGTCCTACACCTCGTGCAGACTGCACAACCGCTTTGTAAGCTTTACAAGCAACCCATGCAGGCTGCATAGCCACTTTGTAAGCTCTACAATGTTGCCATGCAGGCTGCATAGCCACTTTGTAAGCCCTGCAAACACACGCTGCGGGTTGCAGGGGCACTTTGTAATACATGCAAGCGTGTCCTGTCGATAGCTTCCTCATTTTGCAGACTCTGCAAACGCTTTTGCCGGTACTCGTCCCTTAATTGCCAAACTCTCCAATCCATTTTTTTGTACCACATGTCCATCCGGTTGAATAATTGACACGACAAATATAGAATAAATAAGTTGAAAAACAAATATACGGTAATCCGTATCATCTTTATTTTGTCAATTTATTTCAACAGCGCCACCAAATATGCCAAAAAAAAGCAGCTATTTTACGTTGCACTCGGATAATAGTCACTCTCGGATAACCTTCATGGATGGAGTCTATCACCTATAGAATCTCTATTGTTTTATCGCTACCTTACAATAATTTTCTCCATATATTTGTGTTATAATAATAAAGACATATATTTGCAATGTAAATACAAAAAGAGAGTCAATAGGGATGGACGTTAATACATGAAGATTAGACGCTGCAATCTGTACCCGAGCCATGCGGTGGAACAAAGGAATAATAACACAAACATAGTTTATGAACACTCAACTAATCATAGACCACTTGTGTCAAGTAATTTTGATGCGAAAGAAAATAGCAAAGCTTCCTACTGACTTTTCAATTCAAAAACATCACATACGTGACCATAAAAATCTTCTATCGGATATCATTTTGTCTTTCAATACTGAGTACAATGAAAATCTTTCATGGTCAAAATTCTTATTTTCTATCAACGTAGATTTCGATGCTGTTGGCGTATTCGATACATTACTGTCAGAGAAGCAAAAGGTATTGTCGGGTATTGATCGGTATATTGAGGATATTCAGCGTGAACTTCAAGAACAAAGATTAACCGAAAAGGAAATATTATTGATCACAAGACGCCGCCGGCATGTCCGAATCATGCGGTAGAATAAAATTAAAAACAAACAACATTATGAACACAGAGTTTATAAAAGATCATTTGCGTAAAATAATTTTGTCTCGAAATAATTTAGTGAAGTTCAGCCAAGAGTCCATTCAAGGATATGTTATAGATAATTATAAGGATCTTTTATTGAATAAACTATCGAATTTTGATACTCAGGGAAATGCTAACCTTGCCTGGTCAAAATTTGTTTTATCTATGAAATTGAGTGACGACGCTATTGCGGCATCCGATACATTTCCGTCAGAGAGGCGAAAAATATTATTTCATATTGATCGATATATTGAGGATATTCAGCGCGAACTTCAAGATCAGAGATTAACCGACGAAGAAGTATCATTAATCGCTGTTCCCGCTGAAATAATTAAACCGATCTTTAAAATTCCGAAGTATTCCGCATGCGATTTAGGCTCATTCGACAATTTAGTCGTCGACAATCAATCCCTTCACACATATGATGAACAGTTTATTGATAAAATATTTGTCGGAGAAAAAATTGACTCTTCATCAGTTGAAATTTCATTTGAAGTGATTCCTCCTCATAGTGGCTCTGCTGCTTTGCATACACACAATCAGAATGAAGAGGTGTATGTTTTTCTAAAAGGATCCGGCGTTTTTCAAGTGAATGAGGAGGTGTTTCGTGTCACCGAAGGCACAATTGTAAGAGTGTCACCTCAGGGCAAAAGAGCATGGAAAAATAATTCCGATAGCCCAATGTTGCTGATGGCCATTCAAGCCAGAAAAGGTTCGTTAAAAAATTTCACCGATAGTGATGAACAGATGGCCGGTGACGAATTATTGTTTGAAGGATAAACAGCTTCACAGACACACATCCGCTCGCCGAAGCATGAGCGACGCAGGCTCTGTGTAACTCGAATTTAGATTAACTTACAACACTTACACCCATTTGTCCGAAACTGTTTCTCCCTGCACATTAAGCACAATTTCTTTTACCGGAATTTTGCGAGTAGCTTCTTGCAAAGCCAACTGAGCAATTTGTGTTAAACCACCGCAGCAGGGAACTTCCATCCGAACCACTGTCAGCGTATTGATATTGGACTCATTAATCATGGCCGTAATCTTTTCAATATAACTCTCCTTGCCACTATCTAACTTTGGACAAGCGATAGCCAGTATCTTGTTTTTCAAATAAGCGGAATGAAAGTTTCCCGCAGCAAAAGCAGCACAATCGGCAGCCAAAAGCACATCTGCACCCTGAAAATAACTTGCGTTTGGATTCAGTAAATGAAGTTGTACCGGCCATTGACGTAGCTGCGATGAAGTTTCGCCCTGCACCGTTTTCGCTTCAATACCCACAAAGGCAAATGATTTGGAACCGGGGCAACCCTGATGTTGTCCGTGTGCCTGCATCATGGTCGGAGTAGGGTTTCGTTTAATACTGCTCAAGTCAACCTTAAGTCCGTGTTGTTTGATATATTGTACCCCTTCCTGCAAATATCCCGTTTCGCCATGTTCTTTGAGATGACGAAGATGTGCCAGAATAGTCACTTCACCTTTTTCGGCAATACGTTGCATCACCGCTGTTTCGCTATAGGGTTCTGCTTCGCGTTCTTCCAGTTCAATTGCCCCTACCGGACATTCACCGATACAAGCGCCCAAGCCATCGCAAAAAAGTTCACTCACCAGTCGTGCTTTACCTTCAATAAGCTGTAATGCTCCTTCGTGACAACCTGTGATACATTGTCCGCAACCATTGCACTTCTCTTCATCAATTTTTATAACTGTCCGTTTCATCTTAGAATAATTTTTTGTGCAAAGATAGGGAGTGGTGATGCTGCAAAAGTGTAACCTACATTACACAAATATATTTTAGTTCTTCCCCTATTTTCACCAATTCAATGGTTGTTTTCCAGTTACGCGCTGTGACCACTGTTTTCAATTGCTTCTCAAAGAAAGTATTTGTCCATTTTGTTTGCCCGTATCCATCGGGATAAAAGAAATAGACCATATTATTCACAATGCGGAACCGACTGTTGTCATTGATTTTCGCATGAATCTTCTCAATTGCTTCTGCATCGGGAGTTGCACCAAGAAACATCACCACCAACTTGTTTGGATCGGTTTCAGCTTCGTTTTCAAAAGGATTGTGGCTTATTGTCTTTTGCATTTCGTCCAATGTGCGTATCACCACCGGCACCTCAAAGCCGAATTTAGCCTGAATTGCATTCCCAAGTAGCGTCGAAAGTTCGTCTTCATTCTGCTTTTGTAGTGCGGTAAAAAGTACATTGCCGCTTTGAATATAGCTGACAACCTGCACCAAACCAAGGCTCTCGTAAAGAGCCTTAAGGTCAGTCATTTTAATCATTTTATGACCTCCAATATTAATACCGCGCAGAAGCGAAATATAGATAGTGTTCATCTTTTTATTTCCTGAAATAAGGACTTTAGTTTTGGGTGATCCATTACCTGATAGTGGCTTTTGGTAATTGCTTTTTTGATATACTCTATTCTGTCGTGAGTGACCGGGTGTGAACTGATAAACTCTGGAACAAACTTATCGGTATTCAATTTCAATCGCATAAATAAATCTGTCATTCCTACAGGATTTATATGATTGTCAATCATCAGATTTAGTCCTTCCAGATCGGCTTGTTGCTCAAACTTTCTTGAATATGAAAGCGAGGCAAGATTATGCACGCTTTGACCAATTCTTGACATCACGCCATTGGCATCGTTTAGCATTACCGATATGAAAATAGACCCTGACAAATCACGACAAATCATTTTCATAGAATGACGAAAATTAATATGCGACACTTCATGCCCAATTAATCCGGTAAGCTCATCATAATCCTTCATAGACTCTATAATGCCTGTAAAGACTACGACATTGCCATCAGGCAGCGAAAATGCATTGACTTCATTTGACTTGATCACAGTGAAATGCAATACTTTATTATTGTGCATATTTAACTGATTTGCAAATTGTTGTAGCGTTGCTGTTTTAGCCGAATCTATAGAATGCAACAAAACATAATCTGCATAGAATGTCTGACCTATCTCATTATCAAATCGTTCGGGAATCAATACTACTGCTTTTTCAGCCATTAAGGGAATGAGGAAAGAATATGCCAAAGCAATCGCAATAATTGTGGTAATTGCAATCGCAAGATGCACTTTGAATCCAAGATGAATTACTCTTTGATACCAACTTAATTTTCCTTTTTCTTTGAGATACAGATTAAGTTGATTAATAAATTCTGCATCGTTCAATTTTATGAATCTAGATGTATCCTGCTTGTAATGAATATTCAACACCGTTTCAAATGGCTCAATGACTATCTCATCGGTTGCCCATTGAGTGTACCCGATTACCGGAATTTCAAAATGAAAAATGCAGGTTGCTTCATCAAAGAGTAATTCAACTTTTTGAGGGATAGAAGAGATTCCGTCAAAATATCGTGCTGTAGTTCGAATCATTAAAATATAAAGTCAATGTCTAACATATCGCTAATATCATCACCTGTTGCATCATTAAAATTCTCTTCTGTTTGTACTACTGAATCCAAATCGATGTCTCCTTCCATTTCAATGTGATTTGCCACAAAGTTCATGGTGCGGGTTACAGCCCATGCATATCCAAACCCTAAGGTAAATACCACAATCAGCATGTTTACGATATCGAGTTTGAAAAAACCGCCCCCTGTAGCAGTCGATTTCATCTCAATATGTTGTTCTCCATTATGCACACTGGTATTATCTACATAATAGGCAAAAAGATCACGTTCCCACCAAAAGGAATAAATCCCTAACGTTACTAATGTAAGAAGATAACCTTTAAGATTAAGGACGAAGAATTCATCACCATGTCCGTCATATTCTAACTCAAGGTTTCCAAAACGCACTTTACCAATCAGATAGTTGCGTAATTTCATACTGAACCATGAGCCATAAATTCCAAATGTAATTACAGTGAGAAAAATGCCTTTTAAGAAAAGCTTAAGCAATTCAGTGCGATTGCCTCTATAACCAAAACGAATACCACGCCATGATGTTCTCGACATACGATAACGATAAGAGCCGTGGATGGCAAATGGCATGATTGCAAACAATCCAGCGTATAACACAATTAACGCCGTGATAGGCATTTGCAAATATATAAACAAATAAAATAAACCGAACAACACAACAAAAAGAAGAATGGCTTTGATAAATCCTTTAAACATCTCTTTCCCTGTGCCATGAAATGCAAAGCGATCTTCATTGAGTGCCGTAGAGCCGTAGATGTATTTTAATTTTTTTTCTTTTGCCCAGGGATAATATATCCCAAGTGTGATAATAGTGAGAAGCCAATTTACAATGGTTATACCAAAATATGTGCTTCCTGAGCCCATGAAAGAGAGTTGGTAATGTTTTACGCCTGCATCATTTGTTTCCATAAAAAAAAGTGTTAGTGGTTAATAATAAAAGAAATAGCCTTCATTTAAATAATAGATTTAGTAATGAAAGTGTGTGGTTCATTGGCTTTTTTGCACGCCTGTCAAGAAAGATAAATCTGATTGTTGTGAATCCTGTTGTTTGATATACATATTGCAATTTGCCTACAAATGAGCGCTCCGGAAATTTTGCAAATAATCTTTTTTTAGTTTCAGTGGCCAGTTGCTTAAAAACTGAATCATTATTTAAGTCGTTGTTTTTTAGGTGAAAGATAATGGAAATATACTTTAGATTTTCATTATCAATTTTGTCATAGATTCTACAGTCTGTAGTGAGTATTTGTGCTAAACTATCGGTAAAAAGCTGATTAGTTTCCTTGCTTAACTGAGCATTGAATGAGTTTTCCATAAAGTTGATCTTTGGTTCATCAAACTTTGATAAGTATTCATTTATTGGAATTGAAATCGCTATCATCAATCCATACGACAAAGCAAATGCAAGGGTAATTTTTTTTATATTAAATTCGGGTTGTACCAATACCGAATCGAAATATACTAATTTTGTTTTTGCCACATAGTCGCCGAGGCGACGGCTAGGATTAACCAAAGCCACAATCATTTCTACAGGCCATATAATGCAAAAAAGATCTCTCACCAAACATTGTAGCGGTGAAGCTACTTGTCCTGTCTTGAAATCAACCACTTGCAGTTTCAACATCCTTTTAGCAATGCTTCTCCCATTGAAACAGTCTTTGCAGAAATAAAGTGTAATGCCTATCAAAGCAAAATAGCTTATTTTAAAATCCCATGTGCTTATTTGTTCGTGAGTAACTGTAAAAGCATGTGAAAACGACGCAAACATATTAGGAATAAAGAATATCATCGAAATTACTGACATTATCACATGGTCTAAAGCCATAGTTGCAAACCGGGTTGATGCATTTATTTTTTGTTGCATTGTATTTTTATTTATTTGCCATATATCCAGCCTGTTATTTTCAATCTCCTTTAGTCTCTTCAATTTATTGTGCGTTAATTCACCGGCACACCCATCACCGAATACTTCACAAACCGTGTTTTGCGGAACAGTTTACCGGTCTTAAAGTACTTTGCCAAAAAGAGTTTTTGTTCATTGACACTGCCCAGTGCATTTTCTATAGATTTATTGAGTTGTGCCATCGAATTTGCCGTATTACCATCGGTATCTCGAATTCCCCACAATTGTTCACGGGAATTAAGTAAGACATTTTCAGCCTCATCAACCATCGATTGTATCTCCTTGTCCTCCTTTTTAGGCGTAAACTGATTGTTGCGATAATCTATAAAACGATTGAGGAGAGCAATGCCATCGTTGTAGGTATGGACAGCCACATTAAATTTATCCACCGCCGCCTTATTTTTCCAATACACAATATCATGTTGATTATTTTGCGACATATCGTCAATCATCTTGTTAAGTACCCCGTTTTGTTCAATGCGGCGCGTAGAAGCAATCAGCTGTTCGATAGTCGATTGTCTGTCGTATCTTCGCAGGCTGTCTGCATAATGGAAAAATAACCCTTTCTTTTTATTTACCATATTGCCTTCGATAAATTCGGCATTGGTAAGCGGATTGTTTGAAAATTGCCAAAGCGGATCAAAAGGCATGTGTGTGCTTATCAGCACTTCGGGCTTTACCATAAAGTAAGCGTTGTTGAAGCGCGCCACATACTTCCCGTTTTGCACAAATCCTGCTCCCCATGTAGGATCAAAAAGAAACCATGAACCATTAATAAGAGCCCCACACCAACTATGAGGAAGATTGGCAACACGTCCGTTTTGCTTCGTATATCCGGCTATCACATAGTTTTTCATGTGCATTTCGGTGAGAATTGCGCTGAAAAGTTGTGCATAATGCGCACACACGCCCTTGTGGGTTTTTAGTACCTTTTCCACCAATTCATTGACATCATGATAGATATTTTGGGCATACATGTTTTCCACATCGTAGCGTGTGTTTTTTGCCACCCACACAAATGCGGCTCTTGCCTTATCGGCAGGAGTCGCAAAATGAGCAGTGATATATCGGGCTATGGATGGAGCGCTATGCGTCGAAGAATCTGGAATCTGAGCCATTGTTTTATCTACTCCGGCATACACATCAACCTTTTGCGCATGGAGTACCGCAAATAATGGAAGCAAAATAATGGTGGTTAGTAATCTCATTCTTATTTTTAATTCAAACTTCACTGATATTAATTGGCGACAAAGTGTTTATTTTACATTATTATTATTGACTTTCTCCAAATCGACTAAAAATTGTTCTATATTCTCTCTTATGGAGGCTGAGCCCATATAGCGTGAAGCTGTTTTTCGCGTGACAAAAGCACTGGCACTCAGAGGAGAATGTTCATCGCCATCTACAATATCACAACAATATACTTTGTTTAGTTCTTTATATTTTACTCGTATCTGACATAGACCATGAGCTTTAATATAGAAAAAGCCTAACAGACGCGCATCAAGAGCCTCTAATCTTATTTCAAGTGTGTCAGTTGCTGTGGAGTCGATTACTATAGAGGCTTGTTGGAAAATTGACTTTACATATTGTTCAACTTTGAAAATAGCTTGAGGGGATGCTATCTCCGATTCATTATTTAGTAGAACCTTAGAGCATTCTATTTTTTTTAATTTCAAGTTATTTCTATCATCATAAAGTTCTACCCTAAGGGTAAGCCCATTAAAATTGAATGCGTTGATTGTAGAATAGATTGGGAACTGTGCTCCCGGCAAATATCCCTGTTCATAAGTCCATGAATGCTTTTGGGTTCCCTTATCCATTGTAGTGATTATTTGAGCGTTACTTATATTCTGTAGGCCCCAAATAAATATTAAGATGATGCTGAAATTATTTTTCATCGGTGAATAAGTTTGAATTAGTTCAAAATCGATACCAATTTATGGCGTATAGGTAAAAATTCCTATTATTTTCGACCGGAAATATTATTCTAAATTAGATTCTTAGACAATTAAAAAAATATTATTGCACTTTGTCCTCGCTTTTAAGTGCTTTTTTCGCTTTTCTTCTACGGCGCCACACTTTAATACCCCAATAAAGTAGTCCGAAAACCACATAGAGAGGCCAAATGGAAACAAGAAAGTCAATAAACGATTTGACACTTTCCCATCCATCGGCTACACTTTGTCCCAATTGGTAGAGATATTTGTGTTTTGCCGCAAAAGTGATATTTGTCACATTTTTGTTTATCCTGATATTTATTGCACTGTAAGCTATTTGGTTGTCTAATGCTCGCATTTGTCCTTCCGCTGCATCAATATCAGCGCGGATACTCTCAATTTTCTCTTCTACCTCGAGAATATCTTTCATTACTTTGGTTCTTGAAAGAAGCTCTACGTAGGTTTTTTCAAGTTTCTTTTTGTTCTCCAGTCTCGTAGCGTTATCCACATATTGCAAGGTGACATCCGTGACAGAGAAACTGCGGGAAACAATATTGAGTTTGGCCGAGTCAAGTATCTCTACAAATTTTTCAAAGTTGGCGGCTTGAATATTAAGCGTTAATTCATAATATGAATTTGGATCATTAACCACCAGGTTCTCACTTTCCACGTAGCCACCACAACTTTTCAAGTAGCTGCATATAAGCTTCTTTGTTGTTTCAATATTAGCAGAGGCAATGGTTATATCACCTTTTTTAATCAGTTTGGTACCATAAGGAGATGCCTTGCCCTTTTCTTTTTGAACAACTTCAGCTGGAGGTGGTGGTGGAGGTGGTGGTGGAGGTGCATCACTCAATTTCGCCATATCAGCTTCCACATTTAAAGATGTCTTCCCATTCTCGGATGCTTTGCTGCAAGAGAAAAATGCAACCATGCAAATAGCCATAAAAAGCGTTTTTAATGTTTTCATAGTAAATGAATTAAGTATATTAAATTCCATAATTGTGTCTTTTTATATATTCTAAAAATCTAAGCCGAGATTAAAACTTACACTGTCGGACTTGATAAATCTTCCGTATTGATTATATGTGAGGTAGGCTGATGCAGTTTGCTTTTGATATTCATAACCGAGACCGAAATGAATGGATGCTTTTGGTGAAACTTTATAACTAACTCCAAATGAGGGATTCGCCATAAGACCTATGCCGACAAGCCCATAATCTATATTAAACGAATAGCCTATACTGCATCCAATATATGGTGTAACTTTCTTATTGAGTAGATTGAATCTTATATCGCCAAACAACGGAACGACAGGAGTTCCTGAATCAGTGAATATTCTGATTCCTGCACCAAACCCTAAATAAATATAAGGGTTAAATTGAACACCATTGATTACATTGAGCTTTACGAAATTCAAGCCATGTTGTTCAAGTCCGGATGCAAGTCCTATCTCGACAATGCCCCTATATTTAAGCGAAAATATTGAGCTTGTATTCGAATTTGATGCGCCATTGATTATGCTTTCATTATTTAAATTGGTGATATTTTGTTGGTTTTGCTGAGCATAAATGCAATCAAAACACACGAATGTAAGAATTAGTACAAATATTTTTTTCATAAGGTTCTTGTTATTTTTTTACGATAAGCACAAGATTCTGATAACTATATATTTTACAATGACTTTCAGGTTGTATTTATGTTGAATTAAAAGGGTTTTTCAATGATTTTCCTGTCATGTAATCTACGCTTCAAAGATGGTTAATTTTTTTTCAATTAGCAAGTTTCTGAGTGACTATATTAACGAAAAAGGTGTGTCATGTCTAAAGAAGGAGGAAAAATGAAACTTTTGCTATTCAATATGGGAAAACCCGGGACGGATTTACAAAGCACTTAGCGTATTTTAACTCATTGTAATATCGTTCAAACTCAAAGTTGTTGTAGATTTGCAGCGATAGATGGGGCAACTTCGCCACTTCTAAAATTTCATTTACTATGTTTTACATTTATGAATATATACAACACAATAACAGCCAGCGCATTATATACATGCTGCTGAGTTCTTTTTTATTTTTGCTTTGTGTCACCTGCAAAAGTAATGCTCAAACATCGAAATCGACTGATGTGGATAAGATAAAAGTAGGAAGTCAGCTTCCGCACTTTGCACTGAAGGATCAAAACGGCAAACTATTTGATATTGACTCGGTGAAAGGCAAAAAGAACTTAGTGGTTTATTTTTATCCTAAAGATGATACTCCTGGCTGTACCAAAGAGGCGTGTTCGTTTCGCGATCAGTTTGAGGTATTTCAGTCGGTTGATGCGTTAATTATCGGTATAAGTGCGCAATCGGTGGAAAGTCATCTGGCTTTTGCACAAAAATATCATCTCAATTTCACCCTTTTAAGCGACACTTCCCAGCAGGTGATAAAGCTTTTTGGTGTGCCATCTTCACTCTTAGGTATGATTCCGGGACGTGTCACATACGTGGTAAACAAATCAGGTGTGGTGGTATATGTGTTCAATTCGCAAACTCAGGCCACCAAACACGTAGAAGAAGCTTTGCGCATTTTGAAAGAGTTGAAGTGAGGATTGGAGAATAAACGTATTGAAATTTGTTGTAATTTTGTTCAATAGCATTGTCCGGTTTCAACCGGACAATGCCTTAATTTATTCTGTATGAAGTATTTTCGTTTGCTTGTTTTATTATTACTGATTGCGGTCTGTTTCGCAGGGTGCAATCCAAGAGGAGGTAATAAAGCGTCGGACAACAGTGGCGGTCTCAACCGTAATCCTACTCATATACGTTACTCCAAACATGCCCGTTGCCGGATGGATTGCCGAAATATTACCCAAAATGAGATTGTTGACCTGATACATCGGGGATATATCAATTACAAAAAATGCAACCTGACGGGCGACGAGTGTCACAAGCGTTATGCGATAGAGGGTTATGAGCAAAACGCAAAGCTGCGTATTATTGTGGCTGAATGCGGCAATGAGGCTACTGTGATTACCTGCATTGACCTTGATCATGACTGGCCCTGTACCTGCCCCGGCGACGAAAGGCATCATTGATGTAAAGACAGGTTGCGGCCTGTCTGTCAATGTAATTGGTTCTTGAAATAGATTTGGACAGGTCGCGACCTGTCCCTACGGGATAATGATCTTTTCGCCCAGAAACTTAGGCTGGGTTTGTGTCCACAAATCGAAGAACACTCTTACTCGGGCAAATTTCTCTCTCACTTTGGTTTTAAAACCCATGTATGCATCCACCTCCTTTGCATTAAAGGCAATGGGAGCGAGTTGTAACTTGTTAGCAATAAAAACAGCCCGTTGGTTGTGAAACTCCTGCGAAATAATAGTGAAATGGGTTTGTCCAAAAATATGATTGATTCGATATACTGAATCGTAGGTTCGAAAGCCTGCATAATCGAGAAAGATTTTTGACGCAGGAATTCCTTTTTGCAGCAATGCCTCTTTCATATCCTGCGGTTCGTTGTAACTCTTTTTTCTGTTATCGCCGCTTATCACCACATATTCTATTTTACCTGCATTGTACAATTCTACCGTGGCATCAATCCTGTTATTGAAATACTCATTGGGAAAACCACCGCGTTTCAAACGTGAAGTACCCAGCAGCAAACCTACTTTATTGTGAGGAATGATTTGTACGCTATTGTACAGAAAATTTCCCGTGGTTTTTTCAATCTGCCGGTTGGCAAAGAATAACATCGCACCGCCACACACAATAAGAGCAAAAAGAACTCCTGCAAGATATTTATACAGTTTCTTCATACATATTCCAAGTTCAAGTCCGGTTTTTAACTATCCGAATTCAAGTCATCAGTGTTCCTTTATCGGTTGATATTCTTATTCTTAAAGCTCGACACGTCGATAATATCCTGATTGTCGTTGTCGAACGATACTTCCACGCTATCGCCCACGGTGGTGATTGGTAACTGGTTGGAGATTTGTGAAGAGCCGATAAAGATTTTAGGATTGCTCCGTAAGGTGAAGTAATAATACGTATTCCCGTTTTTAATATCTCCATTGATGCGCGTTATCACCGACTTAATGGCGGTACGGGTTGTTTTGCTTTTAGTATTAATGCGGTTGCCGGCCATGTTGTAGGCATTTTTGTACGACATCAGCGTTTCGCGCAGGGTGTTGCCCACTCCCACTATGGTGTAGTCTTCGATAGCCACCATGGCAAACATCTTCACCAAGCCCGACCTGTCTTTCAATGTCATTACATAAGTTGGAATATTGTTGATATTGTAGGGAATAGGAAGCGAAGAGGTGTAGCCTTTTTCCTGCACCTTGCCAATGGCCGAATTCTGCGCGGCAACCTCGGTGGCACCGCTTTGTCTGTACCAGGTCGATTGTTTGGTACGTGTGTTTACCAGTACAAAGCCCACTGTCGATTCGTCGCTTCCCACCGAAGTTAATCCGGTGTACCAGTAAGCCTTATTGTCTTCGCCATACACCAGTGAAACCTCTTCGGTAATCTGCAACTTATTGTCGTTGGAGAAATTGATAAATCCCTTCACATATTTTCCCCAGTCGTTTAGTTGATTTTGAATAAACTCGGCGGGTTGCACTCTGTCTACCCATGCCGGAGTATTGGCAATGGTGTAGTCTTTGATTTCGCCTGTACCGGCATTTACTATCACTACGCCTGTGGCATCATCGCCATCGAACCCTATAGTTTTTTTGAATTTGGTAATTACCCAATAAGGATTACCGTCGTCGTCAATCTCGAAGGTGTAATCGGTAAGACCCACATTCCAGTGTCCATGCATATAGACATAACGTTCGAGGTTATCCATAAAGAACGCTTCGGATTGATACTTGATATGCACCTTTTGCCCATGCACCTCCTGCACCAGTTTCACATCGCGCTCATTGGTGGCGTTTACCATCACGTAGCCATTGGTACCTTCCTGATTTTGTTGCCATTTGAAAAAGCCCGAATGAAGCAGTGGTGCTACCCAGTAGAGCTGGTCGCGCACCTTCTGAATGGTGAATGTGCCAAGTACTACCTGACTTCCAAGTGCGGGTTGTGAGCCGAGTACCTTATCGCCAAGCAGTTGTGCCAACGATTGATCGACCACCCGTATTTTATCTATTGAGATTGGAGCCATGTGGCGCGACAGGCTATCGCCTACTTCTACTTTGCCGATAAGATTGCGGTAATCGCTGCTTCGGAATAGTGCCCAGGTGGTGGCAATAGGAATGATGGTGCAGTAAATGATTAACGCACCCAGAATGATAAACGGTATTTTGCTCGGTTTGGTAGGTAAAAAGAGCTTTTGCTGCCCTTGCATCATCTTATCCAGGCTGAGATGGAGGTTGAGGAACAACCATATCACAATTAATACGATTAAGAGGAAAGGAAAACCCAGAAAACCGTAGTTGATAACGGGATAATAGAAACAGCAGAGAATTAATCCTAAAATTAATAGGATCACTGCGTTGATAATCTTTTTCATACGATAATAATTGTTTTTTAAAGGTCGTATGGAACTCGCATGTCAGATTATCACTGTATTTGGTGAACATCTGGGTTCATGCTCGTTTCATGTGTTCAAATTTATTTTTTTCATTAAGGGCACATGGAACTCCATGATAAATTGATCATTCCCTTGTGATTCAATGTTAGTTAATTTTGTCATGTTCGTTTCATAGAAGTAAAAATAACGAAGTGTAAATACAAAGTCACCAAGACGCAAAGATAGCAAAGATAAACCGGAGATTGATTACACTGAATAAAGAATCATTGAGCCTGTCAGAACATATACTCAATCTGGAATTGTGTGCAAGCTTAATGACCAACGAGAAGGTGTTGTAGGTTTATTTCCGATTGTTCTTATATTTGGTTTGGTACCAATCCTCTATTTTTTCAACAGATTTTTTATCTGATTTAGGATTACAGTTTAAACCTAAATTTATTGTTGTCTCATTTATATAAGAATTTAAGAATAGTATTGCAAATCCACCGACTTCACCATATTCAGTTGATATATAAGAAGAATACACTTTCATATATCCACAGCATTTTTTTTTGGAAGACATAATACTATGCAAATATGTAATGTCTTCGGATTTGACCCAATTTTGTGGAAATTCTCCGATAAATGTGACGAAATTTAGTTTTCGATTATCAATGAAGTTATCTGTCATAAGTTGAATAAAAGACCTTACAGTTAAGTTTTCCGGTCTGTAAAAACTTTCAGACTTATTCTTTCCACTTTCAAAATCATTGCATTTTTTTGACTTCGAAGAATTCAATCCGCAAGATAAAAACAATGTGAAACAAAAAGTGATACATATCATTTTACCCATAATATCTTATTTTTAATTTGCCCCCATTTAACCAACACTATGCCCACCGTGTTGCGTTTGTTCCCGAATTTTATTTGATTGGTACCGATTTTGTTTTAGTAACTATATCATTATCGGTCATTTCGCTATATCTAATCAGCACATACCCTTTATGTTTCATATCGATTTCAATGGGTTTTACACCTTCCTCCCATTGATTACAGTGAGTTGAAATAGGGTTAACGGCATAAATCCATCTGTTATTTTTGAGCGTCCACACAAAATAGCCCTTCCAGCAACTTGTAAACCACTCGGGTAACAATCCTATCTCGTCTTTTCTGTCGTTATTTAAATCGCCTAAGTTGTCGGGCCTGCCTCCAATACAGTTTTCGATTTTGATGTCGGGTATTGACGTATCAGAAAATTTAATGTAAGAGTTACAATCTCCAATACACTCCATCTCATTTTCTTTTATTTTTGGCGCCACCAACCATGCATATTCAGGTGTGCCGTCACCATTAAAATCACCTTTGACGGCTTCTTTGGGTATTCTCCCCTTCTTTTGTCCCGCTAAATTTTTATCCGTCACTAAATCGCTTTCTATTACTATTTTCCATCTACCGTCAATCTTTTTGAATTGAAGATAGGAGGGATAATCCTTTGTCTTTCTATTTACGGTTACTCGTTTGGTAAAGTTACATTTAACTTCATTGTCACTTACTCTTTCCGTGCTGATTTCACCCACGATTTGTTGAAGAAAATCGGGTTGTTTCTGAAACAGAGATAGCTTAAGTTTAATACATTCGGCTTTGTCTTTTTGTTTGCCATAGTAAAGCACAGAATTGGAGTATAACGCGGAAAGAACAGCTCCCCCTTTTGCGGAGTGAGCTTTATTCCAACTATTCACCAATAGCTTAAAATCATCATTGCCGCTACTTATCGGTTTCGAAGGCTTATTGCCACATATTATTAGTGCTACTAACAATAGAAGAGTGATAAAATAAATTGGCGTTTTCATGGTCGGGTCAATTTCTTTATAAAGAATTTCATTTACAGAATGGATTAGCTTTTGTTTTGTGCTGTTATGTCAAATTTTTGTGTGTATATCTTCCAGCCCCGTAATTAAGCCTTCAAAGTACTTCCCTTGTTTAAAATAGGGCGTTATTAGGTTAATTACATCCGTGCATTTGTCGTTTGTAAGGACGAGCATTGCTCTTTGACCCGTGGAGATTCTTATCTCCCTTTTAGCAAAACTTATCACCACGAGAATTGTTCCATCTTTAAATAAAGTATTCTCACCCCAATAAACCCTATGCTTACTTGCAAAGTCTTCTATCGAACTATATGGATAATAATCGTCTATGGTGATTACGTGTATGTAAATGTGTTTCTCTCTGCTCACACTTTCCAATGTGTGTTCCAGTGAGTCAATCTGATCTTTATTGAATTTACCCTCTATATCAACCAGATAGCTTTTGGGAATTGAAATGGGTAATATACTTTCCTGACAGCTTCGTTTCAACTCTCTCAGAAACTTATACCCATATCTTAAAACAGCTTGCCTACTGGAATCTCCTTCAATTATCGAGGGTGAAGACAAATAATAAGCCTTCATTTGTGATGAATAGATTTCCAATTGAGAATCAATGTTATCTTTGTTTTTTAATTGATGAATCTTGTCGCAAGTGTCTTTAATCATAATGGAGTCTTGCCCAAACACACTTAATGTAATTGAAAGTAGAAGTAATAATAAAAGCGTTTTGTGTTTCATCATAATTATTTTAGAATTGCAGACTCGTTTTCCTTCTCACTATTAATCCGGTTTATGACTTTCAATGTATGACTAAAGGCA
>Ga0302271_10002048_pt1 | contig 18593 bp, 11 predicted proteins | sample III_Bog_N1_1_FD_198767 | JGI IMG/M metagenome (GOLD analysis project Ga0302271, IMG submission 198767) | Peat permafrost microbial communities from Stordalen Mire near Abisko, Sweden - III_Bog_N1_1 | ecosystem: Environmental > Terrestrial > Soil > Wetlands > Peat | place: Sweden: Abisko...
TTATGGAAGAATTATTATAAAAAAAATCCTACTATTGTAAACCAATATCAGGATTAACTAATAAATGTAAATTGATATCAGTATTTATTTATTAATCTGTAAACTTTTCCTAGGACGAGTCACAACAATTGCTATGCAAATCGCCACTTCTGCCCCCATAACCGCCTGATTGCCTTGTCATCCCGAGCGTCAGCGAAGGATCTCTTTCTCTTATTACCATACTCTACAGAAGAGACCTTCAAAGAACATCCTTCAATTTAAAAATAATCTAAAATTCATAAATTGTTGTCAGGACACTTACTAAGTGAAGAACCCCTCTCCCATTCTTTATCTCCGTTTTACAGTATTCAGTCCGACCCGATCCATAACCTTATAAACAGGAACAGGATTAAATCCGGTTCCCCATTGAGGTACCAGGTAACGGTCAAAATAATTCCAGAATATCAATCCGTCATTAGACTGAGGTTCAAGCAAATATGCTATAAGATTCCCAAGAGGCTGAGCAGTCCTTACCACAATAGAGCCTGAGGGAAAGTCAATCGGTCCACTTATATACTTTCCATTTATGGTATTTGTATAATGTCCCTGATTCGATCTTGATGCTCCTTGAAGGTCACTTGTTTCAAAACGTAGAACCTCAATTTTTGTATCTGCTGAAAGCTCCTCTATTTTAATACCGTGTATCTTAAGTAAATCAGTTATTGCCGGATCGCGGGTAGTTATTATATAGGCATAGGGAAATTTTATCTTTTTTACAGGATAATAATCAATATAATAGGGAACCAATACATCTTTTTGGCGGTCCGTCCTTATGTAATTCCTTCGACCGTTAACATCGCTGCCGATCTCAGCCTCATAGGTTTTGATTTTTACTTTTTCCGGCAAAGGACGAACATTATACTCAATTGCAAAAGAATCAGTAACAGCCGGATTATTACCACGTGCTATTGTTTTTTTATCAACATCAGCGAGCATGTTTATAATTTCCGATTTATGGGAGGAGGAGTATTCCATCAAAGATTTTATCAGATAATAGCAACCCATAACCCTTGATTTGAAATCTGCATAAACATAGTTTTCGTTAAGGATCCCAAGTCTGTTCCTGATGCCGTAATAGTTACTCATATAGCGTGGTTCAGAAGCATCAAATACCCAGCCTTTCGACGGATCCATCATATCAAAGAACTCACCGTAGAAACAATTTTCTGTTTTATACTTACCGGATAGTGTATTTGATATTTCAGGCATCATCTTATCACGCATATAGTCAATCAGAGAGTTATCGCCATTTGGGTTTACCATCCAGCAGAAAGTTGTTGGCTCAACATGATATGATCCGTCAGTGGTGTGACAATCCATAAATACTGCGGGATCCCATTTATCAAACACATTTCTCAGCACGCCTCTTACTTCGGGTGATTCGGCTTTCATCGCATCTCTGTTCAGATCGAGAAACTGACCGTTGTATCTTACACCTACTCCATTTACCGGACCGTTCTGATATGTTCTGTTAAGAGGGCTTATTTTCTCATTGCCATCAGGATTGAACAAAGGACAAATAAGGAGTATTACATTTTTAAGGATTTCCGGATTCTTTTCCGACAGCAGATCTCTTACGTACATAAGTGTAGCTTCCTTTCCCTCAACTTCACCCGCATGAATATTAGCCTGTATATATATGACAATCCTTTTATCATTAACAAGATCTTTTGGAGACTGAGGCAAGGGATTCCCTATTATCAAAAGAGGTACATACCTTCCTTCAACTGAAGCAGCAATATTTTCTGTTCTGATAAGATGTGATGATTTGAGAAGCTGATCAATAAAAACTCTGACATCATTATAATCTGAAGTTGATTTAAAATCAGATTTTTCGGCAACAGTTTGAAGTTTAACCTGTCCTGATAGATTGCAAATTACAAACACTGATAAAAGCAACGTGATAAAAGGCTTTTTCATATTTACATCCGGGTTAATAAATTAGCTGATAAAAATAGGAATATTTTTGATGGCATGGTCAGTACCTTAAATCCATATTAATATCATTATTAACGAAGCAAGAAAAATGTAAAAAGTAATATAAGTGCCTTCTGTAAAAACCGGCATTCATCAGACGGGTATGAACATTATCGTCATGAGGGTTGTTAAATGGGAACAAAGCCGGATAAGTTTATTTATTACAGTATTCAGGCAGAATAAAACAATTAAATATCAGAATATTATAGAAAGTTGTAGCTTTTTTCAATTTAATTACGTAGATTGCGCGCTTAATTTAAAAAACAGAATAAAATGAACAAAGGAACAGTAAAATTTTTTAATGTATCAAAAGGATTCGGATTCATTAAAGATGCAGATTCGGATAATGAATATTTTGTACATGTATCTGGTCTGAAAGATCAGATTAAAGAAAATGATGAAGTCACATTTGAACTTCAGGAAGGCAAAAAAGGAATTAATGCAGTAGACGTAAGACTAGCTTAGTTTATCCTTATAAAGATTTATTATTCAGCCGGTGATGTAATCACCGGCTTTTTTATTCAATAAGACAGTGAAATTACTGTCTCTTTTTTTCTTCTTTTTTTGCTTTTTTGGCGAGACGTTTTTCTTTCAGACTCTTTGTAGGTTCTTTTTTGTTCTTTGTCTGTTCCTTAGCTTTTTCGTGTGACATGGCTATTTTTTTTAAGTTAATACAAAGGTATTCCAAATATAGAAAAAAAAGGTGCAATGCTTTCAAAGTTTTGCACTACGATATTAACCAGCAGCTATAACATATTTCCGGCATCACGATCCAGAAACCAGCTAAGCTGGCCGTAGACAGGAACAATATAAGAGGCAGGAAAGTTTTGTGCTGAAGGTTTTTGCTTTACTATTTTTTCAACAATCACTTCTTTCTTTTTACCCGTAACAAGAAATGCTACTTGTTCTGCATTGTTTATCACTCTGCCGGTTAGCGTTATTCTTTTCTGCTTTGTAACAGGATGAAATGCCACAGCACAAATCTTATCAGATTCCATCAACTCCATCTGTCCCGGAAAAATTGAAGCAGTATGTCCATCTTCACCGAGGCCGAGCAACACCAGATCAAATAACGGTAATGAGTTTCTCTTCAGGGTATGAGACGCTAATTCCTCAGAATAACGGCGGGCCTCCCTGCCAGGATTCTCTTCACCCCGGATCCTGTGTATGTTACCGGATGGTATTTTAATCCTGCCCAGTAACTTACTCTGTGTCATTCCATAGTTGCTCTCGATATTGTCTGGAGGGACACATCTCTCATCTCCCCAGAATAAATGTACATATTGCCAGGGCACTGATTCTGCATAATTATCACCTAACAGAGCGAATAATAATTCTGGAGTTGACCCTCCGGATAAGGCAACATTAAAGAGTTTCTTTTTTTTTGCTGATTCAATAATCATTCCTGCCATTTCCCCGGCAAATTTCTCTGCCAGCTCCTTTGGTGTTGCGAATATATTTACAATGGTACCCAAGAGTATTGTATATTATTTTTTACCAGAAAGTTACACATAGTTAAAAATCACTGAGTTACACGAAGTTTACCTCGAAGGCCGATTCCCGGATCACGCAATATTTATGCCTCTTCCTTTTTCTTAACCTTTAAGCCTTTGTGCCGTTGTGCCTTTTCGCCTACAATTCACAGTAGAGCTCTTCATCTGCCAGATTTTTACATGGATACCTCCAGGTGAGTCCTTCTCCTTCTATTAGGTCATTCGCATGCTCAGGACCCCATGTTCCCGCAGGGTAGCCAAACATCTTTATTTCCTTGTTATTTGCCCAGGCTTTCTGGATCGGCTCAAGAAACTTCCAGGCAGTTTCAACTTCGTCATCACGTGAAAAGAGAGTGGAATCCCCTTCCATTACATCATGCAGAAGCCGTTCATATGCAGAAGGGACCCTGGTATCAGTAAGCTCTTTATAATGGAAGTCCATATTCACATTTTTTACATTAAATCCTGCTCCTGGTTCTTTCATGTCAAATTTCAGTAAAATACCTTCATCAGGCTGAATCCGTATAATAAGTTGATTTGAAGATAGTTTCCCCGATTGTCGTTGGAACAGATGATGAGGTGTCTGCTTAAAGTGAATAACAATTTCAGTTACACGAGTTGGCAATCTTTTACCTGTGCGCATATAAAAAGGCACTCCGCCCCATCTCCAGTTATTTATGAAAAATTTTATGGCCACATAAGTTTCCGTACGGGAATCTACAGGAACACCTTTCTCGTGACGATATCCGGTAACACACTCTCCGCGGATAAGCGATCCGGTATACTGACCCCTTATAACCTGGCTTGGGACATCTTCCTCCTTAACCGGCTGAAGGGACTGGAAAACCTTTAATACTTCATTCCGTATAGCGTTGGCGTCCAGAGATGAAGGTGGCTCCATGGCAGTCATTCCAACCATCTGAAGGAGATGATTCTGGACCATATCCCTCAAAGCGCCGGAAGTATCATAATATCCGCCTCTTTCACCAACACCCATATTTTCTGCGGACGTAATTTCAATCCGATCTATATAATTTCTGTTCCACAAAGGTTCAAATATGCCGTTTGCAAATCTGGTAACAAGTAAATTCTGAACCGTCTCCTTTCCAAGGTAATGATCAATTCTGAAGATCTGATCTTCAGTTATGATGTCATGTAAAGTTTTGTTCAGTTTTCTTCCTGACTCCAGATCATAACCAAATGGCTTCTCTATAATAATCCTTCTGAATCCTTTTTCCTGATTTGTCAGTCCCGATTTTGCCAGGTTAACTGCAATAATTTCATACATACTGGGCGGAGTAGCCATATAAAAGATATAGTTGCCTCCTATTCCATACTTATTATCAACATCCTGAAGCATTGATTTAAGCTCTGAATACCCAGTTTCAGAAGAATTGTCCAAAGAATGGTAATAAAGATCTCTGACAAAATCTGAGATCAATGATTGGTCGGTGACCTTTTCTTCAGAATATGAGACGATTGCAGAGCTCATTTTAATTCTGAAATCTTCATTGGAGAGTTTTGTTCTTCCTGCTCCCACAATTGCATATTTCTCCGGCAGGAGTTTTTGAGTCTTGAGAGAGAAAATTGCAGGTATAAGCTTCCGTGAGGCAAGATCTCCTGAGGCTCCGAAAATAATAATTATCAGGTTTCTGGGATTTTCCATAAATATCTGATCATGTAAAAGATGAAGAAAATATAAAATTGCTCAATGAATCACAAGTTAACAAAAAAGTACATATAAATGTTATTGGTATATCTGAATACAGGGAGAAAGTAAAAGTAGTTTGTTTATTAATAGGTTTACAACTTTTTAAATATTTTTCAGTTTTTTATTAATTATTTTATTGTTTTTTGCTACAATCTGAAAGAATAAGTAGTATATTTGTCGCTATATATTAATACAAATGAATAATTTTATATCCATAATATCATTCCTCATTAAAAGGTTAATTGGAACTGACTGAGAATGGTGTTTGATATCGGATTTAGGGATGACCGTTCTCTCAAACACAGAGAACGGTTTTTTTGTATATTACATGAGAAAAAAATTAAGGTGATTATTATGAAAAAAGAACGCCCAAAGCAGCAGGGATTGTACCATCAGGAATTTGAGCATGCGAATTGCGGGATTGGATTTGTTGCACATCTCAAGGGAAGAAAATCTCACTCAATAATAAAACAGGGGCTCGACATACTTACGAATATGACGCACCGCGGTGCTGAAGGAGCCGATAGTAAAACAGGCGATGGAGCCGGAGTTTTAATCCAGGTACCAAGGGATTTTTATCTCATCCAGGGTTATTCTCTTCCACCAGAAGGACAATTCGGAACAGGTCTGGTATTTTTTCCCCAGGATGGTTCTGATGCTGCAAAATGCCAGGCAATCCTTGTTAGAATAATAAATGAGGAAGGTGTTAATCTGATCGGATTTCGTGAAGTTCCACGCAACAATTCTGTAATTGGAGAGATATCACGTGCTGCGGAACCGGAAATTCTGCAGATACTGCTGGGTGCAGATATTCCTCAGGCGGATCTGGAGCGCAAATTATACATAATCAGGAAACGGACAGAAAACACGATTCGTAATTCCGACATTAAGCAAAAAAACTTCTTCTATATACCAAGTCTTTCTACAAAAGTGCTTGTCTATAAAGGTATGCTAACCTCAGCGCAGCTTGGTGAGTATTTTCTGGATCTGAATGATGAGCGGCTTCAAAGTGCGATTGCACTTGTTCATTCCCGGTTCAGTACCAACACATTTCCCAGCTGGGATCTTGCTCAGCCATTCAGAATGCTGGGACATAACGGAGAAATAAATACAATAAAAGGAAACCGGTTCTGGATGGAAGCAAGGGAATCAATCCTCAAGTCAGAGAAACTGGGTGACCTTTCCAGGTTATTTCCTATTATCGAACCTGACAAGAGTGATTCAGCCTCTCTGGATAACGTTCTTGAATTTCTGATCATGAGCGGAAAATCATTGCCATATGCCATGTCAATTCTGATCCCGGAATCCATAAACGATAAAAATCCTATTTCTCCGGAACTAAAGGCTTTCTATAAGTACCACTCCACGTTCATGGAGCCATGGGACGGACCAGCATCACTCATATTCTCAGATGGAAGATATATTGGAGGGATGCTTGACAGAAATGGACTGCGTCCCTCGAGATATGTTATAACAACCAGCGATCTGATTGTGCTTGGCTCCGAAACAGGTGTCCAATCATTTAAACCGGAAGAGATCAGAGAAAAAGGGCGTTTGAAAGCAGGAAAAATGATTCTTGTTGATACCGAGGCAGGTAAAATTTTCTATGATAAAGAGCTAAAGGCCAGCCTTGCAGCCGAATTCCCATACGGAGAGTGGATCCAACAGAACATGGTTAAGCTGGAAAAGATGGAAACCGGTCATACGGAGACTCCGGATATGGGCGATCAGTATGAAAAATATATTACATCCTTTAATTATTCAGTTGAAGATACTGATAAGATAATCAAAGAGATGGCTGCAACCGGCAAAGAACCTATCGGTTCGATGGGAAATGACGTACCGGTTGCTGTCCTTTCAAGAAAACCATACAGATTATTCAACTATTTCAAACAGCTCTTTGCCCAGGTCACAAACCCGCCTATCGATTCTATAAGGGAGGAACTGGTAATGACTTTATCAGGTTATCTTGGTTCATTACAGGATAATCTTCTCGAAACATCACCTCTGCATGTTAAAATGGTCAGGTTCAGGAATCCGGTCATATCAAATACCTACTTTCAGGTAGTTAAAAACCTGAGATACAAAGGGTTTTCAGCCGCAAATCTTTTATTGCATTTTGATGCCCGGAAAGGAGCCGAAGGCTTACAAAATGCTGTGGAACAATTATGCCTTGATTCTGAAAAGGCTGTTGATGAAGGAAAAAATTATATAATACTTTCCGATCGGAGTATAGATGAGAATAAAGCTCCAATACCGTCATTGCTGGCTGTATCAGCGGTGCATCATTATCTCATCCAGAAAAGAAAACGGATGCAGATTGACATTGTGGTTGAGTCAGCTGAGCCCCGGGAAGTAATGCATTTTGCACTTCTGTTCGGATATGGTGCAAGCATTATCAATCCATATATGAGCCTTGCAATTATTGATAAGCTCGTTAAGGTAAAAGCAATCCAGCTTGATTATCAGAAAGCTGAGGAGAATTATATCAATTCAATTCAAAAAGGACTCCTGAAGATAATGTCCAAGATGGGTATCAGTACATTGCGGAGTTACAGGTCATCGCAAATATTCGAAGCTGTTGGAATCCATCCCGACGTAATAAATAAGTACTTCACCGGAACTGTTTCGAGGATCGGTGGCATTGGAATGAATGAGATTGCAGAAGAGGTCCTTATCCCTCACAGGAAGGCGTTCGTTCAGGAACAACTCTCGGATGTCCTTACAGAAGGGGTTTATTCTTACCGAAAATACGGGGAACATCATGCCTGGAACCCTGAAACCGTATCCCTGTTACACTGGAGCACAAGTAACGATGATTATAAAAAATTCAAGGAATATACAAGCCGTGTCAATGCTGATACCGCAAGCCCCGGATTTATCAGGGGATTATTACGGATTAAAACCAATCCTATCCCGATTGAGCAAGTCGAACCAATTGAAAAGATTATGAAACGGTTTGTTACCGGGGCAATGTCTTATGGTTCAATCAGTCGCGAAGCCCATGAAACTTTGGCAATTGCAATGAACAGGATCGGAGGACGAAGCAATACCGGCGAAGGTGGAGAAGACCCTGTTCGTTTCAAGCCTCTAGAAAATGGCGACAGTGTGAGAAGCGCAATAAAACAGGTTGCCAGCGGCCGTTTTGGAGTTACCACCGAATATCTGGTAAATGCCGATGAGCTTCAGATCAAAATCGCACAGGGAGCAAAACCCGGTGAAGGCGGGCAGCTCCCCGGTCATAAGGTTGATAAGATCATAGCTAAAACCAGGTATGCAATACCCGGAATAACTCTTATTTCCCCTCCGCCTCATCATGATATTTATTCTATTGAGGATTTGTCGCAACTTATATTTGATCTGAAGAATGTTAATCCAAAGGCCAAGGTAAGCGTGAAACTGGTATCTGAAAGCGGAGTGGGTACAATAGCTGCAGGTGTAACCAAAGCTGGGGCCGATCTTATAACCATAAGCGGATATGAAGGTGGCACAGGAGCAAGTCCTTCATCATCGATAAAACATGCCGGATTACCGCTGGAAATTGGATTGGCTGAAACACAGCAAACACTTGTGATGAATAACCTGCGTAGGAAAGTGAAAATTCAGGCTGACGGACAATTGAAAAGCGGCAATGATATAATTATCGCTGCACTGCTTGGCGCAGAGGAATTCGGATTTGCCACATCTGCTCTGATTGTTATGGGTTGTGTTATGATGCGCAAATGTCATCTTAATACATGTCCGGTGGGCGTTGCAACACAAAACACGGAGCTAAGAAAGAGGTTCAGGGGAAAAGCTGACAATGTTGTTACATTTTTCCGGTTCCTGGCGGAAGAAGTACGTGAACTTCTGGCGGAACTTGGTTTTAAAACTATGGATGAAATAATAGGCCGTTTTGACCTTCTGGAAAGAAATCCTGAAGTCAATCACTGGAAAATCAAAAATCTTGATCTTTCAGCCCTTCTCACTATGCCAACCGAATCAACTCAAAATGCTATGCATTGTTGTGATGTGCAGGATCAGAAAACAGACCATATTCTTGACAGGGAACTGATTGCAGAATCTGAAAATGCTATTGCTAATAAACAACCTGTACTGATAGACAGGCCTATTCATAATACTGACAGGACTACAGGAGCCATGCTTTCCGGAAAAATTACAATGCTGTATGGACCAGAGGGGCTTCCCGACGGAACAATCCGTTGCAGGTTTAAAGGGTCAGCCGGACAGAGTTTCGGAGCATTTCTTTCTCCCGGTGTTGAACTTTATCTCGAAGGTGATTCAAATGATTACCTGGGCAAAGGTCTTTCAGGAGGAAGGATAATAGTCGTTCCTCCTGTCGGTTCTACCTTTGAACCTGACAAAAATATAATTATTGGTAATACTGTGCTTTACGGTGCAACAAAAGGTGAGATCTATATATCAGGTGTTGCGGGTGAAAGATTCGGGGTTCGTAACAGCGGAGCAATTGCCGTAGTGGAAGGTGTGGGCAATCATTGCTGCGAATATATGACAGGAGGCAGGGTTGTTGTTCTGGGAACAACCGGAAGCAATTTTGCTGCCGGTATGAGTGGAGGTATTGCTTATGTTTATAATGAAAACGGGGATTTTGATTTTTATTGTAATATGGGAATGGTCGAGTTATCACTTGTAGAAGACTACAGCGATGTTAATGAACTGACTGAACTCATCTCGAGGCATTATCAGCTTACTAAAAGCAAGAAAGCAAAGATGATTCTCGATGATCTTTACAAATATATTCCGAAGTTTATCAAGGTCATTCCGTATGACTTTAAGAAAGTGCTTCAGGAACAAAAACTTGAAGAAATCAGAAAGAAAATTGCGGATGTTGAAATAGATCTGGAAATAAGTGCAAGTTAAGGAAGGGCCCCCCCAACCCCCTAAAGGGGGCTAGTACTCTGGTATTTATTGGGAATTTAACAATAATTATTTGATATTTAAGATGATACTAAAACAATATAGTGTACAAAAAATAAGATAATTAAAATTCAAAAACCTCTGAACAATCCCCCTTTAGGGGGGCAGGGGGGCAAAAAATGATTATATATAATGATATTATGGCTGATATAAATGGATTTCTCAAGATAAAAAGAAAGGAAGCCGGAACCAGACCGTTAAATGAAAGAGTAGGTGATCACAGCGAGGTTGAACAGGTTCTGAACAGTGAAGACAGAATGCTCCAGGCCTCAAGATGTATGGATTGTGGTATCCCCTATTGTCATTGGGCCTGTCCGGTAGATAACTTAATTCCGGAATGGAATGATCTTCTATACAAAGGCGACTGGAAAGGAGCATATCTTCGTCTGGCTGCAACAAATAATTTTCCGGAATATACAGGACGGATCTGCCCGGCACCATGTGAACATGCATGCGTGCTGAATATAAATCAGGAACCGGTAACTATAAGGGAAAATGAAGTGGCAATAGTTGAAAGAGCCTTTGCAGAAGGCTGGATAAAGCCACAGCCACCTAAAATCAGGACAGGAAAAAAAGTCGCTGTTATTGGCAGTGGTCCAGCAGGTATGGCTGCTGCTGATCTTTTAAATAAAGCAGGGCACCTGGTAACTCTTTTTGAAAAAGATGATAAAGCAGGCGGACTTTTGAGATATGGAATTCCGGATTTTAAACTCAGTAAATCTATTATTGACCGTCGCCTCGACCTTATGATACAGGAAGGTCTTGTAATAAAAACCGGAGTAACCATCGGTAAAGATATTCCGGGAAAAGAACTTTTGGAACAATTCGATGCAATTTGTATATCAATAGGTGCATCACATCCGCGGGATTTAATTGCAGATGGACGGAATCTCAACGGAATCCATTTTGCGATGGATTTTCTTCCTTTACAGAACAGGGTTAACTCAGGCCAAATCTCTGCATCAGCTAATAACATAAATGCTGAAGGGAAAAAGGTGCTGATAATCGGAGGAGGGGATACCGGTTCAGATTGTGTCGGCACTTCTATCCGACAGAAAGCTGTAAGCGTAACTCAGATTGAGATCCTTCCGAAACCACCACTTACAAGGTCTGCGAATAATCCCTGGCCTTACTGGGGGAAAATTCTTAAAACATCCACCTCACATCAGGAAGGCTGCGAGAGATACTGGAACCTGTCAACTTTAAAATTCCATGGGACCGATAATAAAGTAACCGGAGTGGAAGTAGAAGAGGTGGAATGGAAAATGATTGATAAACAATACATCATGCAGCCTGTTCCGGGAACCAAAAGGATAATTGACGCAGAACTTGTATTGCTTGCAATGGGTTTTGTCCATCCCGTTCTGGAAGGGCTGCTTACCGAACTGGAGCTTGAACTTAATCAGAGAAATAACATAAAAGTTAATCAGAACCTTCTGACTAACCGGCAAAAGGTTTTTGCTGCCGGTGATTCGATTGAAGGGGCAAGTCTGATTGTAACTGCAATTGCTTCAGGCAGAAAAGTTGCCAAAGAAATTGACAAGTTTTTGAGGGAGTCATAATTTTCCCCCGGAGGGGCCAAGTTCTTAAAAACTTAGCAAGAACTATTTTTGCGGATCAGACACTATTTCCGGGAATTTTTTATTCAGCTCAATACTAAATACAGTTCCTTCAGCTTCATTGCTTACAAAGCTGACTTTCCCTTCGAGATAATTTTCTGTCAATAGCCTTATGCTATAGGTTCCCAGCCCCCTGCCAGTCCCTTTTGTACTGAAAGATCGCAGAAACAACTGCATCTGAACATCTTTTGGAATAAGCTGATCATTCTTAACCCAGAAGATTATTTTATCCTCATTTTCCCTGATCCCTGATGTAACAGTTCCGTTCAATTGAGTTGCTTCAAGTGCATTTTTCAATAAGTTAATTATTACCCTCTGCAGAAGGATCTTATCAATAGCAAAAAACGTGTTTACAGAGTCTTCAGTCCTGACAATATTTTTTCCATTGCCTGCTTCATGAAAGTTTATTTTCTCAATCGCAGAATCAAGCAGTTCAACCGAATTACATAATTCAATATTTACTTTAAGCTCTCCGTTTTCTGCGGCTCTGATCTGTCTTTGTGATAGAATCTCATCAATAACGTTCCGGCTGATATCCTCTGAGAGTTTAATAAGCTCACGAGTTTCATCCGGATTTGTTTCTTCCCTTAAAATTGAGAGAAGTCCGTTAAGAGCTCCCATGCTGTTCAATAAATCGTGAAAAAATATCCTTTCGAGAGCAGCCCTTCTTTTTTCATCACTTATATCCTGCAGGACCAAAATATAAAACACTTCTCCATTAAATGAAACGGGTGTTGAAATTACATTCAGATCCCAGCTTTTGTGTTTACCATCTATTATTGTTGAGACCTGAGTTTCTCTCATAGACTTCATTCCTGTCCTCTGACTCTCGAGTATCGCATTAACTGCTCCGCAATAAGCACAGGCATGAGATGTTCCACAACCGGATTCCTCTTCGTCAGAATGTATGCACGAAATAAATTCTCCAGGCCTTTTTCCCAGAATAGGTTCTAATGTTTTGATACCCAGCAACGTAAGCAATTCATCATTTGCATAAACTATCTGCCGGTTTTTATCGATAACACCACCTATTCCTGTAATTGTTCCAAATATCTCAGTGAATATTTTCTGAGAACCGACCAGTTCGTATTCCTTTAAAATCTGTTCTGTGGTTGTTCTTTCCGGAGAAGCAAAATGTGTTAAGTCTTCCATGATTTTGCGCTTTATTGTTCCCGCATTTAATAATTCAAATATAAATTAATCTGATGTTTCACTTTATAAATTGCTTAAATTCTCAGATATTCATATTCTGAGACTTTCAACACATAGATTATAACACATATCCTGACGATAATGTTGTCGCATACGTCTAATTGTTTTGCTATTCTCTTATTCGGGCAATACATTTGAATTCAAATCCATTCATTGTTTTGTACAAAGATTCATAGGGAAAAACAATATAAATACATTATGTTTTTTGGTAAGTTTGTAGGATATAGAAGAAAATGAATAAAAAAAGGATTAAATATATACATGTTTTCATCTGGCTCTTTGCCATTTTTGCAAATCTCCCCTATTCAACGCTGAAACAGGTGATGTCACCTCAGATTATTGTTTCCAATGTCATTGGCTTCTTATATCTGATGAGCGTATTTTATTTTTTTTATCTCGTTATGGTCCCTTATTTCCTCAACAGGAAAAAGATAACTGAGTTTTTTGCAATTTCATTTCTGGTTGTATTGATAATGCCGTTTTTTGGATATACAATACTTTTTCTTTCAAGAGCTTATTTTGATGGAACCTTTTACCATTTTTATCATGATTATTCGCTGAAGATGCATATGAGCGGATACTACCCTGTCCTCACAGCGGCGGTCTTTGGATCATTTTTCAGCGTAATTATCAGCTGGTTTACCACTATGAATCAAAAAGCAGAACTTGATAAACAGAAACTGGCTGTTGAGCTTGATCTGCTGAAGAGTAAACTCAATCCTCATTTCCTTTTCAATACACTGAACAACATTGATTCGCTGATCCATCAGAACGCTGATGAGGCATCGGCAGCACTTATCAGACTTTCAGAAATTATGCGATATCTTACTTATGAAACTTCCTCGGATGAGGTGGATCTTAAAAGGGAAATTGAGTACATCAGTAATTTCATTGAATTGCACAGGATGAGAATAAAAACACCTGAAGATATCAGATTTGAGTTTATGGGCGATCAGAATGTACTCATAGCGCCTGCCCTCTTTGTCCCACTGATTGAAAATTCTTTTAAATATGCAAGCTTCAGAACAAATAAACCTTGCGTAGATATCAGATTATCATCAGTTAACGGTCTTATTGTTTTTGAAGCATCAAATTTCTGTGATAATAAATCCATTGATTCATCCAGTGATCATTCGGGCTATGGGATTATTAATCTGAAGAAAAGACTTGATCTTATTTACCCCGGCAGGTATCAGCTGCTTATTGAGCCTGGCGAAATATTATATCACACTAAACTCACTATTAACACCAATGCTGATCAGATGTATAGCAATTGATGATGAACCTCTGGCTTTGTCAAAACTTGAAGGTTTTATCAATAAAGTTCATGCTCTTGAGCTTACCAGGACATTTGATAATGCAATTGAGGCAATAGGATGGCTCAAAGAAAACAGCGCTGATCTGATCTTTTTGGATATCCAGATGGAACAGCTAACAGGAATTCAGTTTATTGAGACAGCCCAAACAAACGCAAGAATAATACTGACAACCGCTTTTGATCAGTATGCTCTGAAGGGATACGAGCTTAATATAACTGATTACCTGCTGAAACCATTTTCATTCCAGCGGTTTCTCCAGGCGGTTGATAAAGTAATGGAACACTTCGCTAAAAGGCCTGAAAATCACCAGTTAACATCAGAAAATGATTCTTATATCTTCATTAAAACAGAGTATAGGCTGGAACGTGTTGATATTGACGAGATCATCTATATAGAGGGCATGAAAGACTATCTCAGGATTTTTTGTACTGATAAGAAAATTATGACGTTACAGAGTTTTGCGAAGATAGAGGAGAGTCTCCCTTCTAAAAAATTCTGCAGAGTACATAAATCGTTCATTGTGGCCATTGATAAAATAAAATCTATAGAAAGAGGGGTTATAGTTATTGCTGACAGACGAATTCCGGTCAGTAATACCTACAAAGAGAATTTCTTCTCCAAAATCAAATCATAGTTCTTAACCTCTGTAGTTCTCTGTGTCTCCGCCGAGGTACTCTCAGTAATTATAGAATTACAGGAACTTACTCGGAGTTGCACAGAGAACGTTAATTCTATTCTTTTTTTTCTAAACTTTCTTAATATCAAGCTTTTTTGCAAATAACCAGTTTGAGTTTTACCGGCTCTTCTCCCTCCATAAACTTTACCGGTTCAACAAAATCACTGCATTCAACTATTCCAAAATCAGAGAACTCTTTCAAAATGGCATCGTTATCATAAAAATAAACCTTCAACCCTCTCGCTATTTCATATCTATCCTTGCTGATACACCTTCCATGCCCATATAAACCGGTATTTTTTGAAGCGGCAGTAAATATCATTATTCCACAGGGTTTTAACTGAGAAAAACAAGACTTTAGAAAATTACGGCGTTCTCTTTGGTTTAGCAGGTGAATCAATGCAAAGCAAAAGATACCGTCATATTTCTGATTATCGAATGGCATTAATGTAACTGATCCATGATGAACTGTGCATTCAAGGCCGGATTGTCTCGCCAGGTCAATTGCAGATTGTGAAATTTCAATTCCCGTAACCTTGAACCCATTATCAATGAATAATTTACCATTTCTTCCATATCCGAATCCCGGAACCAGTATTTCTCTTATCTTTTCACTTTTAAACAAGCTGAGAGCATAAATTGCAGAATCAGCAGGTTCAAATTTCCACATCGCTCCTTCATTCATAAAACGCGATTCCCAGTATTCATTCATCCCTGATCTTCTTTATTTATTTCTTAATAAACTATAACCTGTTGTATTAATCTTAACTATATTATAGGTTGAATTCAGCGTATCTGAAAAATTTTCATTTTTTATTAATAAGTATTCTCTTCTGTTGTTAAGATCCTGATCCAGACTGATATTTTTAAATCTGGCAAAATAAGCATGCAGACTCCAGTCTTCGTACATCACAGGATTAATATTAATAACGCTTCCTTCAGGGACAACTGATATAATAGCATATACATCCCTGATTTTATCCCGGTCACGGCTGTATCCATCAGAATACCATAAAGACAAAAAAATTCCACTAAAAAACACTGCGTAAGCAATCCACTTAAAAAACAAAAAACCGTGTGATTTAAAATCTATTCTCTCTGTAAAACTATCAATATAAGAATACATCAAAATTGCTGCACCAATTGAAAACAAGGGGTAGGTTGGAAGAATATAAAAACCACTCTGTTTCATACTTATCATAATAGGAAAAACCCCCGTCAACCCAAGAAAAATAAAAGCGAGAGCTTTAATGGTATTCTCCCTCCCGATGGCTATCCCCGATTTAGTGACCAATCGCAGTATTTGAAGAAGGATAAACATACCAGCCGCAGGAGCTATTTCATTTAACAATCTCTTAATAATATCCAGGCGGGAATCAACGGTAATGCTATTTTTTATACTGTCAATTACCTGGTGGTTAATATATTCAAGAAGACTTGCTCGGGCGATAGGGGAAAATATAACTAAAAGGAATAGTGGAGTTATCGTGAAGAAGAAAAGACCTGTACTCTCTAAGACCTGCCTGCCAAATTTCTTATGTCTGCGTAAAAGCCACCACAGGAATGGAAATGTCCATGGGAAAAAGGCCACAAATCCCTTGGTGAGAAATCCAAACGCGAGCGCGATGCCTGACAGTAGTATCAGATAGAATTTATTATTCTCCTCATATTTCAGATAAAACAAAACGGAAAGACTGGTAAAAACAGTTAGTGTGTTTTCAAGCAGATTATTATAGGAAGTCCAGAAAACCGTGGCTGTGGTAAGCCAAATGAATAAAGGTATCCACCCATTTTTATATCCCAGTGTTTTCCATATCTTGATCAGAACAATACCTGATATTAACAATGTCAGCAGCGAATAAAACCTGTCTGCAAACCGGCTCTCTCCGAATATTTTATAGAAGATGCTCTGAATCCCCATTGCCAGAGGTGGATGTTCATGAAAGTTTTGTAAAAGTGTCGCAGAAAAATGTGGATTCCAGAAGGTTCCGATTCCATTCGCCAGGTTTTTTGCTACTGTTGAATATATCAATCCATCAAGGAACATCCCATTTGAAAGCAGATCCTGGCACACAATTATCAAATAAATACCAATTGCCAGAACATAAAAAGGAAGCCTAGGTGAAGTGTTAAATAAATTTTTCATTGTCCATAACTTTACCATTGATACTTAAGCCAATGGCATCGTAAAATTAAAGGTACTTCCTTTCTCTGCATCACTCACAACCGATATCTTTCCGCCATGTTTTTCAACAAACTCTTTACAAAGGAACAGCCCGAGGCCGGTACCTTTTTCATTGTCAGTACCGCGCGTCGACATGTTAGCATCCAGCCGGAACAGTTTAGATATGGAAGCCGGAGACATTCCAATTCCATTGTCTGAAACAGATATGTCCACAAATTTATGTGAAATTCTGGCGACTATATTTACTTTTCCGTTCCTGCGTGTGAACTTGACAGCATTGGATATCAGATTCCGAAGGATGGTTCTGGTCATGTTTTTATCAGCTAAAATTGTCAATGATTCATCAACTTCACATTTCAGTTCTATGTTTTTACCGATAGCCATTTCTTCAGCCATCAATAACTCATCTTTCACAAGCTCCTTTAAGTTGAGAGGTATGGGAAGAAATTCCAGTTTACCTCTTTGTGAATTTGCCCATTCCAGGAGATTTTCAAGCAGTTTGAATGTCTGGACTGCAGAAGTATTAATCATAACCGCATACTCATAAAATGTTGAAGAATCATTTAATTTCACAGATTCTTTCATCATTTCACTAAAACCAATTATAGTATTAAAAGGGTTTTTCAGATCATGAGCAATGATTGAAAAGAATTTATCCTTTGATGCATTGAGTTCATTTAATTCAGCGGTTTTTTTAGCTACGGATTCTTCAAGTAACATTTGCTGTTTTTTCAATTGCCGGACCCGGGACCTGAAGACTTCAAAAATAATGAAGATGATAAGAGACAGTACGATAACCCTGAACCACAGAGTTTTCCAAAATGGTGGTAAGACAATGATTTTTAGTGAAGTTCCTTTTTCATTCCAGACACCGTCATTATTTGATGCCTTCACTTTAAATGTATATTCACCCGGGTCAAGATTTGTATATGTAACATATCTCCTTGAGGCATCAGTATAGTTCCAGGCTTTTTCAAAACCCTCCATTATATAAGCATACTGATTTTTTTTAGGGTGGATATAATTTATTGCGGCAAACGAGAAGGAGAAGACAGATTGGTCCCAATGCAACCTTATTTCCTTTGCTTCACTGATATGTGTCGGGAACTGGGCACCCTGAACCGCGTAAACCACAGGTTTATTGAAAATCTGAAAATCAGTGATATAAACAGGGGGGATAAAATCATTATCTTTTAAACTATCAGGGAAGAATGAGTTGAGACCACTGTATCCGCCGAAATACAACTCTCCCTTTCTTGTTTTCAGAAATGATTGCTGATAGAACTGGTCCCCCTGCAAACCGTCTTCCTTATTATAACTCCTGATACTCTGAATATCCGGATTGATCCTGCTGATGCCATTATTACTGGAAATCCAGATGTCTCCTTTATTGTCCTGAATTATAGCATGAATTCTATTATTCG
>Ga0302271_10002049_pt1 | contig 18589 bp, 12 predicted proteins | sample III_Bog_N1_1_FD_198767 | JGI IMG/M metagenome (GOLD analysis project Ga0302271, IMG submission 198767) | Peat permafrost microbial communities from Stordalen Mire near Abisko, Sweden - III_Bog_N1_1 | ecosystem: Environmental > Terrestrial > Soil > Wetlands > Peat | place: Sweden: Abisko...
TTCTTTTTTATGACTATTCTGCCGATGAAGCTCTCGTTCTTCCGGAAATGAAGATCTATAAAAAGATTACACTTATCGGATGGTCACTGGGAGTTTGGGCAGCCGAATATCTCTCAACCAAAACAGGCATAAAACCCGATGTTACAATTGCTGTAAACGGGACTCCGATTCCGGCAGATGATATGTATGGAATACCTTTAAATGTATTTGAAGGGACACTTAATAACATCACAGAGGAGAATATCGGTAAATTCTATTTCAGGATGTTTGGTGATAAAAGATCATACCAGTCTAATATTGAAAGGGTGCCTCACAGATCGCTGAAATCGCTCCATGATGAACTCCGTTGGCTTTATAATCGTATAATGGAGCAGAAAGAATCAGGTTTCAGATGGGACTATGCTGTAACAAGTGAAATAGACCGGGTTTTTCCTTCAAAAAATCTCGGGGGATATTGGGGAAAAGAGAAGAATACGAAAAATATAGTCTTGCAACTTCCACATTACCTGTTCAATGAGTGGAAATCATTTACTGATTTTATAAGCTTTGTCGAGAACTATCCCGAAAAAAGCACTTTGTAGAGAGGCCCAATTTGGGCGTCTCTATTTGAAATAATGACTAGAGATCTTTGATCAGAATGTTGGAATCTGATTTAGCAACAAGCCTGTCGAATTTTTCGAGCATTGATATTACTTTCTCATAATCTTTATTCCTGATCACCATAATCTGTTCAACACCTTTTTTATCGAGACGTGAGAAAACGAAACTCACTGTCAGTCTGTTAATGTCAATCGCCGGCTGATATAAACGCTCCTTCTCTTCATTTTCATGAATAATTGAAACAATGTTGACACTGCTGAGATCCTGAAGTATATCTCGTGCCAGGCGTACCGGTATTTTAAGATTCGCTGCTATGTATGATGCACTGATAGGTTTTTCACCCAGCGAAAAATTACGTATAATCATGTGCAATATCATCACTATAAGTGCCCTTTTCTGATAATTGCTGATATTCAGCGCCTCAGACTCCATCTCATAACGTGACAGATTCTGATTTGCAAATGATATTTCAGCTCCCAATAGTACTACAATCCAGCTGCTCTGTAACCAGATTATAAATAATGGTACGGCTACAAAACTTCCATAAATAGCGCCAAGTTTTGATATCCCGAATTGAAGATCAATATATAACCATTGGATTATCTGAAGCAACGTACCCACAATAATACCTGAGATTAGGGCAGGAACAAACTTTACTTTAGCGTTGGGCATTACAATAAATAGAACAGTAAGGCCAACCCAGCTGAGTAAATATGGTGCAAACTTGACAAGAAAACTGATAACAGGTTTGAAGAAGTCAAGAATGGGCGCATTGACCATATAGTCAGGAAGGTTTATGGTTATAAACAGGGTTATGCTTATTGAAAGAATAATAAAAACAGGTGCTATAAGCATTATCGTAAGGTAGTCAGTAATTTTCCTGTGCCATGGTCTTGAAGTTCTGATCTGCCAGATATGATTAAATGAGCTTTCTATATTAGTAAGAAGCGACATCACTGACCAGAAAAGGATTATTATACCAATCCCTGCCATATAACCTCCGCTGGTTTTTGCAATAGCAGTTTCGGCTTCTGCCAACAACCAATCAAAATTTTTCTGTTGAGACACGAATTTTTCGTGTATTATTATTTTAATATTATTATCAACATCGAAACCCTTCGCTATAGCAAATACAATAGCTGCTATTGGTACGATAGAAAGAAGGGAATAGAAAGTCAATGCAGAGGCCCTGAGCTGAACTTTGTCATTATAAAAACCCCTTGCAGCCAGAACAATAATTCTTAACTGCTTAAATATGAATGTTTTTCCTCTAGACAGTTCTGAAAGCGGAGTGCGCCAGATTACCTCATTAAGTTTCTTTATCAAGTCAAGTGTCCATGAAACAGGATTTACCATATACTCGCATTAATATCAGTAAGTTATTTATAAAAACGCTTTCAGGGCCAAATATACGAAATACCTGAAGGTACAAACCTGGATAAAGTAAAAAAATACTATTTTCACACCAAAAACAGAATACAAAATGAGGGTTGAGATACTGGAATTTGTTGAAGGTGCCAGAAAAGCAAAAGGAGTTGTAGTTATAATAGATGTATTCAGGGCATTTACTGTCGCCTGTTACGCATTTGATGCCGGTGCAGTGCGTATCATTGCCACATCTGAAGTATCAAATGCTCTTCAGCTAAAACTGAAATACAAGAACTCGGTTCTTGTCGGTGAGCGTGATGAAAAGAAAATTGAAGGTTTTGACTTTGGTAACAGCCCGACAGAAATAATTAAAGCTGATCTTTCAGGAAAAACTGTTATCCACACGACAACTGCAGGTACACAGGGACTTATAAATGCCAGAAATGCTGGTTCAATTCTGACTGGCAGCTTTGTCAATGTATCATCAATTGTGAAATATATAAAATCCATTGATCCTGAATATGTTTCATTGGTGGCAATGGGATATCGCGCGACACTTTCATCTGAAGAGGACCTGATTTGCGCCGAAATGATATCGGCGGAACTTAGAAACAAAAGGTTTATTTCTGAAAGGAAAATTGCAAATCTTCAGAATACATCAGGTAAGCGATTCTTTGATCCAGCTAACATTGATTTTTCCCCTCCCACCGATTTCTTTCTTTGTACAATGATAAACAGGTTTGATTTTGTGTTAAAGGCAACAAGAAGATTTGACGGCAATGTTGATCTGATGAAAATTGAATTGTAATCAATTTATAATCAATTAAAAACATAATTGGTACTCAAATTCTTAATATTTGCGAACTGTTGTTGATAACCTTTTCATCTGTATCATTCGCTGCCAGAATAATTATACACTTTCGAAAATTACTAAAGAACAGGGAGTATATTTTTCCTTATATGAATCTCCCGGTATGTACAAAACATGCTCATTTTATAGAAGCCAAATAATAAAAGGGAAATGTCGCTGGAATCTAGTCTGATTTCCATACGGTCGCGGTATCTGATAAAAATTGCAGCAAGTATTCGTGTTAATCCAAAATATTTAAGTTTATTATAAATCTTGAGCAGCGGTACAGTTTCAGAAAAGGCTCTCTTATCAGTTACTTTATCGTAGAGCATACTCAGATTTTCAATTCCAAGTTTAGTCTTATTCAGGAAATCCCTGTTTGATTCCAATCCCTCATGCATGAGACCATTATCAATATGAAGTATATTGATGCCTGCTTTTCTCAATTGGTAACCCAGAAGGGTGTCTTCGTGGCCATACTGTTTTAACTCTTCATCGAAACGGATTTTTGAAAAGACAGATCTTTCAATCATAACATTAAATGTCGAAAAACCTGCATGCGGGTGTTTATTCCTTTCAGCTGCCCTTTTTTGTTCTCTCCATTTTCCGTACTTCCATCTTAGAATTTTGTCAGGATCACCAGGTGCACTTTCATGATACAGCGTGCCACCACAGATTACTCTCGACATACTCAAAAAAGGAAGCCACTTCAGTATATATGCTTCAGCAGTTCCCGGAAGCATTACATCAGCATCAATAAAAAGTAAAAAATCACCTTTTGCCTCAAGGGCCAACCTGTTCCGTATCGCAGCTCTTCCAATGTTTCTCTCAGAAAAAATAACCTTTACATTCTCTGTTTCAAGTGAAAGATATTTTTCGTGGAATTCAGATGAGGATCCATCGTCACCAATAACAATTTCACAGAATTCAGGAACCTTGCCCATTGCATTTTTCATTATATGGACAAGCGCAACAATATCATAATCGAATACAGGAATCAGCAATGAAATTTTCATTTTGTCGATGGTTATCATATCAAATGTACAATATATTTTCTTAATATTTGCCTGACAAACTTTGGCAAAGAAATTGCATTACCTAATTTTGCTGATGTTATAAAAAAAATTATAATAGATGAAAAACTTTTTTTTCTTTATTTTCATATTATTGGTCCCTGCATTTTCGTTTGGCCAATTAAAAAATGGTTATGAAATTGATATATCGATTAAGGACCTTCAGGATTCCACGGTTTTTATGGCTTATCATCTCGGCAATAAACAATACATAAAAGATACTATTAAACTTGACGGGAAAGGTCATGGAATTGTACATGGTCAGGAGACTCTTCCGCAGGGCATATATATGATAGTATTGCCCGGCCGGAAATATTTTGAATTTCTGATATCTGATAATCAGCGCTTTTCTGTCAATTGTACTTTTAGTGATTACTTCAATACCCTGAAATTTACCGGTTCAGAAGAAAATTCTGCATTTGTAGAGTACCAGAAGAGATGGGTAACAATGCAACAAAGATCGGCTTCACTTTCCAAAAGAATTCAAAACAATAAACAAAATAACGATTCTCTGAAGTTACTTATACCAATTCAGAAGCTTCAGGAAGATAATATGAAGTTGTATCTTAAAACTGTTGTCAAAGAAAATGGAGGGAACTTTCTTGGAACTCTTGTAAAAGCATTGCTTCCGGTTGATGTACCTGATTTTCCTGTTCCAATCGGATTTGCAAATCCCGATTCGGTGAAATGGATAAGAAATTATTTATATAACAAGGATCATTACTTTGACAATATTGACCTGACGGATGAGAGATTGCTTCGCACACCTATTCTATATTCAAAGCTTGATGCTTTTTTCACAAACGTATTAATTCAGGCACCTGATAGTATAAACAGGGAAATAGACAAACTGATTAAAAGATGTAGTCCGGATTATAAAGTATTTCAATTTGTTTCCGTTTATCTTTTTAACCATTTCAGGGAAAGTGAAATTATGGGGCATGACGCAGTAATGGTTAAGCTTGCAGATGACATATATCTTTCAGGAAAAGCTGATTGGGTAACGAAAGAATTCAAAGATGATCTCAGGAAACAAATCGATCTGATAAGGCCAAATCTTATCGGTAAGAAGGCCGAAAACATAGTAATGGACTCATATAAGGGAATATTCGTATCACTCTATGATGTTGAAAAAGACTTTACCATTCTCTACTTCTGGGAGCCCGATTGTGGCCATTGTAAAGAAGCTACCCCAAAACTAAAGGTTTATTATGATAAACCAAAAGATTACAGCCTGGAAGTATTTGCTGTATGCACTACATCCGACAAAGCAAAATGGACCAGATATATTGAAGATAATAAGCTTATATGGATAAACGGTTGGGATCCGAAGAGAAGTTCACATTTTGACTATTACTATAATGTACAATCAACGCCTACTGTTTATATTCTGGATAAAAACAAGAAGATTATTGCAAAAAAACTATCAGTTGAAGAAATAGGTTCATTTATTGATAACTACAGGAAGTTTTTTAAATAGACCTTACTTACCGTCTGAGATAAGTAATTAATTCATAAATGGTGCTGAACTCCAGAATACCTGTTTTATTCGAGAGTCGCCAATTCTTGTTACTTTCAGATGGGATTATTACATATGGGAAAGTTTTTTCTTTCGACACATTAAAGCCTGCCCTGTTGATTGCCATCATAGTCCAATGCTTTTTATTTCCATCTCCCTCGACATAAATGTTTCCTTTAGTATCACTCCGGAAAGAAAAAGTGCCATCTTCAGAATTAAATACCACAGTTGACGAATCGAAAAGGTGGTCAAATTCCCCTGCAATCATAAGATCTTCCGGGGCTCCTTCAAAAAGCTTGTTATCGAGTATTAGCCAGATCTTATCTGATTGACTAATAGCCATTTGAAGATCGTGTGTTGAGAATATTATTGTTTTTTTATTCTTATTGGAGAGCAGGCGCATAAGGTGAAGAATTTCATACTTGCCGGCTACATCGAGAAATGCAGTAGGCTCATCCATTATCATTATGCCCGTGTCCTGGGCTAAGATTCTTGCAATCATTGTCTTTTGGCGTTCTCCGTCAGAGAGTTCAGAGACAAACTTTTCCCGAAATGATTCCATAGATGTCTTTTTCAAAGCATCCATTATAGCCATATGATCTTTCGCCTCAATTTTTCCAATCCAGTTAGTATGTGGAAACCTGCCCAAAGCAACAAGGTCATATACCCTCATATTGCTCACTTTAACGATCTCAGTAGAAATATAACCTACCTCCTGCGCAAGTTCCATCCTGGAATAATCTCTGATATTCTTTTTACTATAAAATATTTCACCGCCAAGGGGTTGTTGTAGTCCTGCAAGAGTTCTTAAAAGTGTACTCTTGCCGATACCGTTTCTGCCAATTACAGCAATAAGTTCACCCCTGATGGCACTTGCGCTAAGAGGAGGTAAAAGAATATTTTCTTTTTTCCCCGAAACATACCCGATTTTCAGTGAATTAAGGGACAATATTTCTTCTAAGTAAGTCTTCATCAGAAAGATCCTGAATATTTTCTGTTCCGAAGAATGACCCAGATAACTACCGGAATGCCAATCAGAGAAGTAACTGCATTTACCGGCAGAACATTTTCCGAACCGGGCAACTGGGATATAATGTCACTTATGAGCATTACGGCACCTCCCAGAAGAATGGTACCCGGTACTAAAACCTTGTGATCAGATGTTTTAAATAGTATTCTTGCGATATGCGGTACTGCTATGCCTATAAATCCTATTGGACCGCAGAATGCTGTGACACTTCCTGCCAGAATACTTGTGCAAATGAATATGACTGCCCTAGCAAACCTGACGTTTAGTCCAATACTTCCGGCATAATTTTCCCCAAGCAGCAGCGCATTTAACATTTTAGATGAGAATAAACTCATGATCACCCCGACAGACACTGAAATTAATAGAACATTCAGCTGGCTTGAAGTAAGATTTCCCAAACTTCCCATTGTCCATATTACATACGCCTTCAACATTGTTTCATTGCTGAAGTATTGCATAATCGTTACAACAGCTGATATACCGCTTGCAAGCATAATTCCGAGAATGAGAACTGTCATTATATCTTTTACTCTGGATGAGATGACCATTATTAACATCATAACTGCACCTGCACCAGCCCATGAAGCAGCCACAAGAATCCAGTTTCCCAACCCGTTAAGACTATCAGTAGTAATATTTGCAGAAAAACCTAAGATAACAAAGGCAACACCGAGGCTTGCACCGGAGCTTATTCCCAGCACATAAGGTCCCGCCATCGGATTCCTGAAAATAGTCTGCATCTGCAGACCACTTAACGATAAAGCCACGCCAACTGTCAGAGCAGTTATTGCCTTAGGTAATCTGAATTTCAGTATTATGGTTTCAAAATTACTATTAGTATGAGTGAAGATTGCTCTGATCACTTCTGAAGCTTTTATGCTTACCGACCCGAGAAAGATATCGAGAATCAGTAATATGAATATAAGTAGCAACAGGACTGAGAAAATGAATCTTCTTTTTCTTCCTGAAATAAACCCGATAGATAATTCTTTTTGTATACCTGTATTCAATCGTTCTCTTTTAATAAATTTTTCTATAAAAGGTTAATTCATGTTCACTGAATATTTCAGGATGCAGAATTGTAGCAATATCTTTAAGAAGCAGATGAGGATGGAGGCTTCCGCTTTCCCAAAAATCATTTCCTCCGTTCTCTGTGACCCGCTTATTATTATTGAATAGGTCATCTTTTTTAAAACAGGGAAGATCATCCAGACGTTGATCAACATTGGAAATCTCATTTTTTGAAGTAACACTCCCGATATTGAGCCAGAAATCAGCCTTCATTCCCTGCAAATAGACGCTTTCTATTCCATATGGCATTGACATGGAAGATTTTGTGTTCATCCAGAGATAGTCCCCTCCGGCATCGCTTATGAGTTTACCGATAAATGAATTGCCTGGTGAAATATACCATGTATCCTTAAACGGAAGCCCAAGCAACACCTTCGGTTTGTTCGAAGTATTCTGATCGATATATGATTTCAGCTTGCCATATTCTGCTACCTCCGACTTATAGATACTGTCAGCCAGACTCTCTTTGCAATAAAGCGCTCCGAACAATTTGATCCATTCTGCCCTGCTCAATGGATCTGTTTCAAGATAATCGGCATTTATTATTATTTTGGTACCCAGTTCTTTTATCTTCCCCATGTAACCAGCTGATTCACTTCCTATTCCATAAATCATTATCAGGTCAGGAGAAATTTTAAGGATCAGCTCTTTGTTTAGATTAGCTTCATACCCTACATCCGCAATAAATCCCCTCTCAACATTTTTATTAAGTTCAGGAGAATAAATGAAGTTAGTACCCGATACACCTACAATGGATTTTCCTTCACCTATCGCTGAAATCATTGCCAAATGAGTAGTTGACATGCAGATTATCTTTTTCAGAGGAACAAAAATCACTGCGCCAGAATCCAACCCCGCTGGCAATTCCGAACCTCTTTTTACAAGGTAATAGATCTGACTGACATCAGTTGCTCCCTGCCATGGATTGATAATTTTTACTTCTGTCCACCCATCCTTTTTTTCTAGAGTGAATCTTTCTGCCCTTTCAATTTCATTTCCAGCTTTACGAAATATATCAGCTCTTTTTCTATCTCTTCTTCCGCAAGCCGATGTTATGAAAAATGTAATGATCAATATGAATCTTAAGAAATTCATGATTACAATGTTATACAAGGATAAAGAAGAGTTCCGATAATTCAGGTATTTATTATCAGTTTGAAGCACATTGATCCGGGAATTATTCCTGCTTTCTGTTTTGAAACAAAGGTCCCGTCACTCTTATATAGCAATACATAACCTTGTTGAACAAAATCAACTGCATCAGTAATGAAGATATCACTATTTAGAGGGTTTATTGCAATTTTATAGAAATATTCACCTGACCCCTGTATAATAAAAGTTGTCGCTGGCAGCGCCGTTGCACCAACGTCCATTTGCCTTACACCATTATCAATATAGTAAAGTGTCTGTCCAAAACCATCAATTTTAAGACAAGTAGGAGATTCCTCCTTTGTTGGAAATACCAAAGTTTTTACAACTTGATTTGTAGATGTGTTTATTTCTACAAGTTCAGCATAATTCTGTCGGGCATAACCACCGTTGCAGAGAACCCAAAGCATACCATATCTGTCAAAAGTCATACTTTCCGGTTCAATTCCTACTTCTATTGAATCAATGACCAGATCATTACCGGTATTAATAACCATGATTTCCTTTCCTCCTGACCAATTTGCAACGAAAGCCTTACTTCCTGTAATGGCAATCGATTCGGATGATCTTCGAATATTAATATAGCCTGAAACCGAATTGCTACTGGGATTAATAACCGTAATTGAGTCAGAATAAAGACTTGAAACATAGGCCTTATTATCGTTGATGAAAGATATATTCCGTGGAGATATAAGTCCTGAGATCGTTGCAACAGATATAAGGGTGGATTGATTCATAATTTCGATTTTCCCGGAATTATTAACGACAATATATGCCTTATCTCCTTTAATTGCCATTGAATTTGGAACATCGCCCAGCGGCCGTCCATTTACACTATAAAAAAGATCATTAAAGATTTTCGAGGAATCATACGAAAAAAAGGAAAGGGACCCATTTCCGCCTCTGTAGTTTCCTTCATCGACTACAAAAACACCACCGCTTAAAGTATAATTTGAATTTGGGAAATCAGGTGTTTTCTGACATGATACAATCATCAGAGAGATAAGAATGATATTTACTGAATTCTTCATTTTAAAGCTATTTAACTATTTGAAATATTATTTTAACAAGGTATGAACGTCCGGGCAACGGATAATATGCAATTGACTGATAATAAATATTAAAAAGATTATCTATACTGAAATTTAAATCAACGGAGGTGCTTTTAAAAGTGAATTTAATTCCTGTGCTTAAGTTATTAATAAAGTATCCGGGAAGGTATTTTGAATTTTCAACAGTTATATATCTTTTCCCGGTGAAGCTGGCGATCCATGAAGAGTATATATTTTTATAACCAATTTTAAATAAAGCGTTAGCCTGATTTTCAGGTATATACATAAGTTGATTCCCTGGTGAGGCATCATTTTCAGTCTTCGAACCTCCTGTTATTGCCCTTGTGAATGAGTAATCTGTTCTCATACCTGCTCGTAGATTATTATGTGCATAATCCAAAGATAAGGATGATTCTGCTCCGGTTGAGTTTACATTCTGAATATTATCGGCAGTCCAATAAGAATATTCTCCCGGGTGCCATTGTATCATATCCTTTATATTATAACGGAAAACAGTGAGATCATATTTCAAATTTAAATATTCTGAAAATTTTTGTTTCATCTCATATGATATCTCATAAATGAAAGCATATTCATTCTTTAAGGCAGGATTACCTCCAGGTACCCAGTACATGTCGTTCATAGATGGAATTTTTGAATTTCTTGATATATTGGCTTTGAGATAATACTCCTTTTCCTCAATTAATCTGTATTGAGCTCCTGCAGTAAAATCCGGAATCAAAAAGTTACTTTTATCCAGTATCTCGCGCAAAAGGATTGTTGTGCCAAACCTGTTACTCTTCCTGTCAACTGATACCGTCAGTATAGCAGTATTTCGAGTTGTATTTTGATTATAATTATTTGATTTTACAACATTTGATTGTTCATCTAAAGCAATTCTCAGTTTTGTATTTTCCCCGATTGGATTTTCCATTATAGCCTTCAATGTCAGTATTTCAGAATTATTCCTCGAGTCTATCGATGCCAGGCGGTTAATATAATTCAGTCTGCTCATCATCCAGGCTCCGGTAAAAGATAAGTTACTGTTTCCTTTAGTTGCGTCATAATTCAGCATTGTCCTCAATGATTCGTCAAACTGTTTTTCGCCTGAATTTGGTTGGGTCAGCAGGGAAGCTGGCAGGTTTCTGTCAGAATTCTGATACCATATTCTGGCAGAAGCAACATTTTTTGAGTTTTTGAAATATAACTCCTGTATGAAGCCATGTTGCCGCAACTCATCATTAGTCCTTGTCTGCCAGACAGGTTGAGGGCCCTCGTCAGTATTAAGATACCTGAAATTATTTTCAGAGTTTTGAAAATAGCATTTGGTAACTGTCTGTAATTTGTAACTTCCTGTTCTTACTTTCATTAACCCTGAATATTGTCCAAAACTTCCGATTCCGGTGTTTAATGAAATCAGAGTTTCTTTATTCCATACCGGTTTGGTTTCAAGGTTAATTGTACCACCTATTCCTCCGTTGTTTAATGTCATTGAAGCTCCCCCATAGCAGATCTGAATATCATCAATTATTCCTACAGGAATAAGTGAAAAATCTGATTGGCCCAACATAGGGTTGTTGATATTAATGCCATTCCAGTCAATAAGAGTATGGCCAGCCTCGGTGCCTCTGAATGAAGGAGTTGCACTCCCCCCCATTCCATAGCTTTTAATATAAATGCCCGTGTTTTCTGAAAGCAGGTCAGAGAGGTTCCTACTGCTATAGTTAAAAAGGACAGACGAATCAATCGTAGTTTTTTTAAACCCCGACTGTTCTGAACTGAATTTATTCCTGCGAATTACAACCTCTTTAATTTTCACTGTATCATTTTCGAATGGCATTTGTCCATTCAAAGGGAATGAAATGAAGATTACAATATATAATAAAGTGTATTTCAAATTCCAGGATCTGTGTATGTCAATATCAAAATTCACTCCTTAGAAAGGTTTTTCTTCCAATCTTTTAAAAGCCCTTTGTCCAACATACAGAGCCGACGAGGAAATTTAAGTGGGAATCAATGAATGATCCTGCGCTTTTCTTCCCGAAAGCTTTGAATATTAGAATTATCTGGCAGGTCTTCTGACTTATCCCGGTTTATGAAGCCTTCCCATGATATTTTACGGTCACAGTGGCAGGTATTTCATAAAACCATCATCGTTAGAACGATCGGGCATCACAGCAGCGGGTACTGTTGCGGATTCTAACCGCATTCCCTTTTCATTGTAATGATTTTTTTCACTACAACACCAAAACAGTACAAAGATAATCGATATTTTTTTCACCACACCGTTTAATCCGGATCAGATATAAACATTTATTAACATATATATAATTTTTTTTGAATATGTTAATGGTGATAGGTAGAGACAGGTCAGACCTGTCTCTACCAAAATTATTATTTGACATATTTTAATATTTGTTCGCCGATGCCAATTCTGTATCCGGTCGATATAAAATAAATTTTCCCATCCTTGTCTGTTACAACAACAACAGGCAGATTCATTTCAGACGATGGATTAAGTCTTATAGAATTTTTTAGCACAGATAACTGATTGTCAGTACAAAATGATGTATTTGCCGGCAGTCCCCTGATAATTTCAGAAGTGAAGGATTTTGCTGAAAGAAAAAGAAATTTTCCTCCCCAGGCATCAAGTTCGCTCTTAAGAAGAGGAAGATCATTAAATATATGTTTGGTTGGTTCACTCTCAGGCTCAACCCAGATAATTACAAGTCTCTTATCGTTTGTACACGACTCAGAAAGGTTTGCAGTTTGGGCCAGACCAAAGATCTTTTTCATATCAACACTGCCAAGTATCTTCTTTTCAGAGAGATCCTTTCTGATTTTTACGTCAATAGTCTTATGTTCGTTCCCTGCAAGATCAAAAAATGAAATATTTGATAATATCCTGCTGTCACTCATTCTATTACCTGTAACTAACATATAATGTCCGGATGGAAGGGCAAGTTCTTCCTTAAAATCAGTAATTTTTTTATTATAATTATATTCAAGTGTATTGTAACGACCCTCTTCAAATCTTGCAATAGTGAAGTTGATATAATACTCCGGAACAGGATCTGTATCGGTTGAATGTAGTTTAAGATATCCTTTGTTCTGATTGGGTTGGTATTGACCTGAAAAATACACATCGATCCATTTTTTATTAAATAAATACTGGGGTACATTTCTTCCTGGTTCAAGCCGGGAAGGTATTCCCAGGCTCCTGCATATTGCCACAAAACAAATCGCTCTTGAACCAGTATCTGAAACTTTAAGTTCGTTGACCCCAAGCGGTGTTAATGGAGTTTTATAATAGTTTTCGTCATCATTAATTCTGATATTATCATTCAGATAATTAACGATTATTAAAGGATTATGTGGTGCATTTAAAATTAATTGAGACGGAAGTTTTGTCAGGAAATAATGCCTCCATGGTACCAGCATTTCATTTGCAACTCTGGGATTAAGAACATATTCTATAAATGTTTTACTATCGTATTCAGCAGAAACTTTACCAGGAACACTGCAATTATTAAGATGATCTGAAAGAATATCTTTCTTAACATCCCGAAGATCCTTATCAGGAAGGACCTCGAGTAAAGACATGGCATAAGGGAGTAATGAATCAGTTGTTTGTAACATAAATGAGCTGATCTCTTCATAGTTGCCCATGCTTCTGACAATAACTTTATCAACCCTGCCGGTATCAGTTTTTAATTTCAATGCCAGCCTTTTTACCTCAGCCGGTTTCATCCATGATTCAATGTACTTTTGCCGGATATTATTTTCACCGGTAAATCTTTCTGAATTTTTTTCTATTAGTTCTTTTGGGGGTACTGGCAGTGGAGATCGGATTACCGGCACATCAAGTTCCAGATCAATGCTCGTGCTGACCTTCGCTTCACCTTCTCGGTTAAGTATTAATATTAAAGTATCAGTTTCACCAACTGATATTTTTTTAAAGTCAAATTTATTTCCTTTATGAGCCCAGATCAATAAATCACCCAAACCGGTTTCTAATTGACTTATTCCAAGTTCATTTGTTGGAACAACAGCGAGGGGATAAAACTCTGCGTAATTATAAAGTTGATATTCCACCAGAGCGTCACTAACCGGCAAATTATCTTTATCCAGTACTTTTATGAATAATTTTTTTGTGATAGCATATTTAGCCAGATTGTTAACATCTGTAAAATTATCATAGCTGTTAATAGCATTCTCATTGCCGTGTGATATTCCGAATGACTTTGTGTGCACCAACATAGCTCTTCTTGCAGGTTCGGTAAACCAACCACGATCGAGGACAGGTTCTGGTTCACATGCGCCCATATAATACCATTGTCCTTTAATCCATATTTCCACCCATGCATGATTATCATCGGTGTGAGCCCACCGGGGAGTATATACCTGTCTTGCTGGTATTCCTACAGTCCGGAGAGCTGCTACTGTGAAAGTCGATTCTTCGCCGCATCTGCCTCTCGCAGAGAGAATTGTACTCATAGGGGCAGAGGTTCTGTCATCTGCTGGCTGATAACTGACTTTTTCATGACACCAATGATTTACCTCAAGAGCAGCTTCCCGAATAGATTTCCCTTTTATCCTGTTCATAAGTTCATTAAAATATGTAATGCGGAAAGAATCAAGGTTTTCATTATTTATTCTGCATGGAAGGACATAATGAAGGAAGACTTCTTCAGGTATATCCTTTCCCCATTTTGTCTCTGATTGTGCACTTAAAGACATATTAATATTAGCCAGAAAAAAATCACCATTATAATCGGCAAGATCACTTAAGGGCATATAGGCGTAAAGAAACTTAAGGGCTTCGGACTGTTTTGTTGAAAGATTCTGATTAAAAACAGAGAAAAGTGCCGAATCTCTTTTAACAGCAAGGTATTTCTTTTGATTAAACCTTTTTTCAGTTAATTTCCGATATTGACTGTTATTAATAAGATGGTTATTTGAACAGGACGATAGAAGTATAATTATTAATGCCAATATAGTAGAAACAGGTCTGAGACCTGTCTCTACATGACCTGTCTCTGCATTTTTCAGGGATATTTTCATGTCAGCAACAGTTCTAAATAGTGCCGCAGGAATTTCTTACAATAAGTTCGGGCGATATATTTACCTGCCGTTTAAACTTTCCTTTTCCTGAATTTTTAACCTCTGACCATATCATATTTGCAACTTTGGTTGATATACCTGAAAGTGGCTTACGAAGACAGGTTACAGGAGAAAACATCAGGTCGAACCCGGTTCCCTCTTCCATTGAAATTACGGCAATATCCTGCGGAACCCTTAATTTCTTCTTCCTTAGTAAAGTCATTATCGGATAAACAAGACTTGCATTCATAATAACCATTACATCGGCCCGGTATGGTGGGCGAAGATATATCTCAAACTGTGCAAAATCAATTTCATCACCAATTGTCCGCCTGTCTAATTCAACAACAACCGGTCGGTTTATACCGGGCTTATTGGCCATTGTATTGATGATATCCTGGATTGCAGTTGTATCTGAACTGGATGATCTGTGGTTGGCAATAATTATTATATTTTTATACCCCAGCTTATCCAAATGATTAACAACAAGTTGCGCTCCGGCAACTGTGTCAGTGCTCACTGTGTTGAGACGTAATGTTTTTGAAGGTTTTTCAAGAAGAACAAATGGATAATCTGTTGTTCTGAGTGCCCTGACAGTAGCATCATCGGCTGCGTCGCCAAGAAGAATAAGCCCGCTATAAAACTTTTTAAATGCCCCTACCAGACGATCATATCTCTGATCATCAGGATCTTTAGTTACAATTGAGAATCCAACACCGATACTCGAAAATGCCTTCTGAAGGAAAGGTGTTATCTGAATTACGAAAGGATCATTAATAGATGGTACTATCATTCCAAGCACTCCGGGTTTCTCTTCAACCGGGGAAGATTCATTCTTTTCCTGAACTGACTCGAAATATCCCATTTGTCTTGCGAGCATCAGTACTTTTTCCTGAGTATCCTTTCGAATACCCTGCTGGTCAGCTTTGTTGTTAAGAACAAGTGATACTAAAGTACCAGATACGCCGAGCCTGGCGGCTAAATCTTTGTTTTTAAATTTCTTTCCCATTTCCCCGTTTAATTGGAAGAAATAAATTTAGTTCTTTTTTTGAATCACAGGACCAATTTAATAATTTTTAACTTTTTAAATAAAAAAATAGAGACGCCCAATTTGGGCGTCTCTACAGTATATTAATGTTTGTTACTTTTTTGGCGGATTAATTCCCCTCTGTTTAGCTGCTGCTTCAAGTCGTTGTTGCCAATTTGACTTTTTAAGTGGTTTCTTTTTATTTTGTTCCAATGTCGCCAGTACGGCATCGGCGTTTATAAACCGTTTGGATATCATATTCTGTGCATATGTAAGCATATTGGCCAGGAAGTAATAATAAGTAAGTCCGGCAGAGAAGTTATTAAGAATAAGCATAAACATTACAGGCATCATATACATCATCATCTTCATTCCGGGTTGATCGGAACCGGGGGAAGAACCTGTCATCTTCATTGTCAGTAAAGTAGATACAGTCATAAGCAGAGTGAAAAGACTCACATGATTTCCGTACATCGGAATCATAAATGGCAGCTTCAGAATTGAATCGTATGTCGACAGGTCGGTTGCCCACAGGAAGTGAGCCTGCCGCAATTCAATTGAAACCGGGAAGAATCTGAACATAGCAAATAATATAGGCATCTGAAGCAGCATTGGAAGACAACCACCCATCGGGTTCACTCCTGCCCTCTTATAGAGATCCATTGTTGCCTGTTGTTTCTTCATTGCATCTTCCTTCTTTGGAAACTTCTTTCCAAGTTCTTCAACCATCGGCTTTAGTACCTGCATTTTTGCCTGTGATTGATACGATTTAAAAGTCAGCGGAAAGAGTACAACCTTTATTATAATAGTCAGAATAAGAATAATTATTCCATAATTTCTAATAAAACGGTTTAGCCAGTTAAAGATTGGAATTATCGCAAACCTGCTTATCCAACCTATTATATTCTTACCGAGGAAAACAATTTTTTCCAGCTGAAGTCCTTCTTTCTTAAGAATTGTGATTGAATTAGGTCCGTAATACAACTTCATATTAACAGAATTTGTGGCGCCCGAACCAAAAGGGATTCCCACTTCCGATGTATAATATCTCATATACTTTGGAGATGCCAGAGTACGGGTTGAGGAGACCGAAGCATTCAGGAAAAATTCATTGGTTATAATGATAGAAGAAAAGAACTGGTCCTGAAATGCTATCCAGCTTAGTTTTGTGGCAATGTCATTTTTTATATTTTCTTTTGATTGCCTGAGAGAGAGTCCTGTTACCTCATCCTGAAAGAACTTATATTTAATAGTCGAATAATTCTCTTCATTCTGCCGTCCTTTTTCCTGCTGAGGTATGTACATCTTCCAGTCTAATGTCAGGCTGTTCTGGTTTGAAGCGATAATACCCTCCATTGATTTGAAGTTAACATTAAAGTCAACCATATATTTATCAGGAGCAAGTGTATATCTATACTCTATATATTTATCATCGCCTGCAAATAATCTCAGAACGACACTCAAAGGCTGCGAACCAACTTTATATGATCTTTGGTCAGACACAGGTTTGAAATATAGATTATTGGTCTGTACAGCCTTATTGTCTGAAGTAAAGAAATTAAAACCGAAAACAGTTGAGTCGCCTGAAAATAGGATAAGAGGCTGAGCATCAAAGGTTTTGTAATCTTTCAGCCGGGCAGAGTATACCCTTCCGCCCTTAAGTGAAATTTTAAGTTCAACTTTATTGTTTTCCAGAGTAATAAACTCATTCTCACCTATTGCCGATTGTGCAAAAGCTCCGTACTGATTAATATCTGTTTTTATACCCGGGACATTGGAATTAGAGGCAGCAACTACTGAAACCGGCTGCTGAGCATTCAGAGAATCTGATTTCTGTTTCTCGGGTAAATTGCCAAGTTTAAGATTGATCTCATTTATTTTTGCCATTGCATCAGGTTGATTTGGTTTAAACCTGAGAGCATCAATAAATTCTGTCCTTGCTGTTTCAAGATTTCCCTTTGAATAATCAGATTCTGCTAAAGCCAGAGCCTTATCAAATGCTTTATTCGTCCGGTTGCTATTATATAAACTGAACCCTATGAAGATCACGAAAATCAGAATAAGGCCTGTTATTGTATTTCTATCCATTCTTCAGGGTTAATTAAAATTATTGGTTTACAGATTGAAAAAAATTATAATTACTAATTATTATTGAAATGCAATGTTTGGCATTTCTAGCCTATACAGGCCTTTACGAAACTAACAAACAGAGGGTGTGGATTAATTACAGTACTGCTATATTCGGGATGAAACTGTACTCCGACAAACCACTTATGATCAGGTATTTCAATAATCTCTACCAGACCTGACTCCGGGTTAATTCCTACCGGTATCATCCCGTGGTTTTTGAAATCATCATAATACTTATCATTGAATTCATACCTATGCCTGTGTCTTTCAACAATTTCAGTTTTCTGATATGAGTCGAATGTCTTGGAATTTTTATCAATGATGCATTTATATCCCCCAAGTCTCATCGTTCCACCTTTGTCAATGATACTTTTTTGTTCCTCCATAAGATCAATTACGGGATATTTTGTTTTATGATTTATTTCCGTTGAATGGGCACCTTCCAGGTTAAGAACATTCCTTGCAAACTCAATGACTGCACATTGCATGCCAAGACAAATACCAAAAAAAGGAATGTTATTTTCCCTTGCATACTTTGCAGTTAATATTTTCCCTTCTATGCCACGTGATCCAAAACCAGGAGCAACCACGATTCCATTGAGACCACTTAATCTGTC
>Ga0302271_10002050_pt1 | contig 18569 bp, 10 predicted proteins | sample III_Bog_N1_1_FD_198767 | JGI IMG/M metagenome (GOLD analysis project Ga0302271, IMG submission 198767) | Peat permafrost microbial communities from Stordalen Mire near Abisko, Sweden - III_Bog_N1_1 | ecosystem: Environmental > Terrestrial > Soil > Wetlands > Peat | place: Sweden: Abisko...
AGATTATACACATTCATCAGTTAGTTCAAAATAAATATCAAAATTCTTAGGTTGCTGGGTGTTGCAATGACTTAAAAAATATTATTATTGTGGATTGTTCCTAATCAATGGTTAGTAGACTCTAGTAGCCAACAGGATAAGCAAAAGAAGGGAAGTATTCTTCTCTTTTTATGAATGTGTAAATTGTTATTGGTTTGTACGTATGTGTGTTGATGCGATTGTGGTGAGGATTGGAAGGCATAGAATTGATGTAGTTTTACTGGTTGAAATATGAGTAGCCAAACGGATCAGATAGATATCGCCTGAGCTTTGTCAAACCACAGAAATCTTCGTGTTAATTGTTCATCCTTTGAAAAAGTGAAAACAACAAATTTGATCAAATCACTTCAAGGATATTGGAAATATTACTAAAAAAAGAAAAATTAAAGAAGGCTAAAAAATTGAATTGAAAAAGAGAGGGAGAGAGAATATTTTAGTTTTGGGAGAGGATCGAATTATAAATTAGTGACGGTGGTAAAGAGTAAATATCAGAATATATGATTAAGTAAGCTTGGGAGGATTTTGTGTATTTTGTGTATTATGCGATTAAATGAAAGAGAGATTAGAGAGAAATCAGAAAATTAAATTGCGGGAGAGGGGGGGGGGATCTTGCAAGACAAGTGGAATTGTGGGTATTTCTTGAATTTTAAAAGAGAAAATGGAACTTTGAAAAAATACTCAAAAATGAGCTAAATTTGAGCTGAAAAGATTGAAAAAAGTGATGAATAAAATGGTTATTTTCAAAAAAATAATAAAATATATTTTTTACTGATGCTAAGCGCCATTGAGTTCCGATTAGTTCATTATTTCGTCATCGTAAACTGCCTTACGCGGTGACATTGCGTTAAAGGTGTTATTCGCTTTAAAAGGTATGAATTATTATTATGACTCTTGTTGCTATTAGAATTGGATATGATGATTTCCTTGGAATTACCCTGGAATTTCCCTAGGATCTGCTCTTAACAATGCTGACTAATGCATAGTGTTGTCTTAAACTGAGGAGAATTTTATTCCAGCTAATGTTTTTGATACTGATTCTTTGTCTTTTGGAGAACTGTAGTTCTTCTCATCAAAATCAGAGTTACCTTCTCTTTGTTGTGTTCTCAAACTGGAAGCAGTAGTCTTTCCGCTGCTGTATTTTCTTATTTTCTTTGATTTTTTCGCCAATGAGTGCATGTTCTTTTCACTATTGCTACTAGAAATATTCCCTTGCTCAAACCCCTTGATTATATTATTCACAGCGGACTACAAAGATACTCCTTCCTTCTAATTTGTTAGTTTATACACTTGTCTTTCTTGGAATCTTTATGCCTCTATGACTTTTGATAAAGCAATGGAACTATCAAGATGAGGTTCAATAATAGGGACATATTCTCGAAATCGATGCTGTAGCTCATCTACTTATCCATCTAGATCGATCACAGCTTTTTGGATTTCTGCTGGAAGAAGATTCCAGTGAATAAGCCTAGGTGTTTAGTCAATTCTAGTAAGTTCTTCAGTAGATTTACCAGGGAACAAAGACTAAGAATGGGAAAACTAAAACTAAGTTAATGGATCTTCACAAGGCTAGAGGACAGGCGAGAAATCAATCATAGGCTTTTAGCACGAAGAAGGGGATTTAAGAGAAATCAGTTGATTATTGTTGTGATTAGTCGATGCACTTGTGGAACTACCAACGTCATAGCATGAATTCAAGTCAAAACAAGGTATTTCAGAAGTCAGAGACGAAGAACCGCTGCGTGGAGAGATCTTAGACTGTGAGGTTTTGCTGAAAATACCCTTTTTTTTGCTGGCTGAAGCTGACTGTGAATTGCTACTTAAGAGCGGTGTGGTCTTGCTTGAGCTTATCGAAGATGCTGCAGACAGCTATTGCTTAAGACTCAGTTTGTGAATTCTGCTGGAGTTAGACTTCGAAATGCCCGTTGAACTTTCTAGGAGAGTTTCAGTATTGAGCATAATGAGGAGGGTTATCAAGTCAACGAAGAGTGAACAAATTTAAAAAAAATGAAATGTGTTCCAAACCAAACCAATCCAATGAGGGGGCTTCTAGATTCTCCCTGCACCTGCAAGAGAAAATTACGTTCTTTCTTTCTTTTAGTTATTGTCTATTCTCCCAATTCGTTTCCTCCCCTCTCTCCTTTTTAATCAATTAGTGCAAAAAAAGAAGAGAAACACTATTCAATCAAACAAAAATACATAAGAGATGCAATCTTCCTCTGTTTTTCCTGCAAAAATCTCATATCATACGACTCCGCAATTGTCTGTTTACTCAGCGATTTCCAAATACACTAGTTTGTTTTTGTACGGCAAACAAATAAACATAACTATCCATTGAAATAACTTACAAACCATAAGAATACAAGTATTGTGAGTATGTTCACCTGTAAACTCCTTCAAATTTATGTATTTTTCATTGTTAATGCCAAATTATAATGGTTCTCAACGTTTAAATCTTCTCTTTGGTTCCTTCAGTTTTAATCTCCTTTGTTTCCCCTCCCCACCAATACCCTAGAGTTTCTTTTTTCTCTCTAACTTTTTTGTGTCTTCCTTTTCTTAAGCACGCTCTTTATCTTTCGTTATGCTCCTAACAAATGTCATGGATAGTCTCCCCCCTTTAGTATGCCAGAAATCTCATACGAAGAATCTCTATTTTTGTTTTATTGCATTCATTTCATCTTTTCGATGCTATTTTTGTTTTGATAAATGTCTACTTCTCCTGTGATTTAGCGAGAAATCTCAGATCATCTGTTGTTGTTTGGGAAATCATAATAAAATGGAACTTCCAATTTATCTCTTTCTTTGAGGTTATACTTAACTTTTAAATTGGCTGAAGAAAATGAGGAGTTTTAACCATATTTTAGAGTATTTCCCCTTTATTCTGATGATAATAATTGCTTGGAGCATCGCTTGAATCTCTCAACACCAATGAATAATCAATATCTTTAGATTCCTTATATCCAACTCTCCCACTCTTTTCAGACTCAATTGTTATTAATATATTGATCATTCTTCTTTCTCTAACGGATTTGCTCTATTAAAAAGAATGTTTTTCTTTACATTTCATCTGCTTCAACAATCCATCAACGTTTAATTTATTAAATTGCTTTTAATCAATTTCTAAATGATTGATTCTCTCAGAATTCATCAAATTGATTTAATCTAGTTTGTTATTAAGATTGCTAATTATTACATCAAAGCATCTTTCTTTCTCTTGATCAAATTATCTTCTCCATCAGATTTTAATAGCGAAAGATAAATTTATTGGCAGACAGTTACCTTTTCTGCATTGATATGATAAAAATAAGCGAAAAGCAAGTAGGAACGCTTAATATCAAAAGAATAACAACATTTATACTCACACAAGAAATATTTTCGGAAGAAACAAGCAGCCAGAAGACAGATTATTATTGCATCAAAAGAAAAGGAAGATCATTTCAAAAAGTCAAAGCATTATTAATTTATTGAAATGAATCTAGAGCTGGAATTGATTGATTTCAAATCATCTAAAAAGTATGAATTTTGTGTAAGCTAGTTGATAATGCGACATATTTTCGATTTTAATAGTAAAAATTCAGATTATTTAATTTTCAAGATTAATATTCTCTCTCTTCAAAGCAATTCATGCACGCTTTTGAAATGCTGAATACTATGCATTCTATCTGCAAGCAATTTCTCAGTCAAACTTTTTCATACTGATGATGCAAATTCTTGAAATGATTCCTTATAAAATCTATTTTTAGAAATTATTATTTCATTCAAAGTACTTATATTTATTTTAATTTACTACTAAATCTAAGCTATTGAGAATACCTATTATTTTATTATTATTATTTTCTCTATCTTTTATAATTCTGATTCATCAAAGAATTGAAGTTCTGTTGTTTTATTTCTTTTTTAATATGGCCTATTTATCCTCAAATAGTATCCTTAATGGACTTATTAATTTAACAGCTGTCCTCTTTGATCCAAATTCAAGCATTAATAACAGCACTTTTTAATTTTTTTCAACGAAATGTCTGATTTTTCCTTCAGTAAAAAACACAAGAAAATTCCAAAAAATAATAGTTACTTCTGATTTTTCTGACAGATAAATCGTAAATGAAATATAAATTATTTGTGCAAATTTGTAGAAAAATCATATAAATAATTATATGTTTTAGATAAAAGAATTATGTATTCCTTTGACCCAAGAACAATTTGCAAAAACCAAAATACTCAACACATCTTATTTTACCTTAAATAGTAAAAATTTGTATGTTGTTTATATTATTGTTTGTTTGATAGTATTTTCTAAGATTATTTGGTTTCTTCTAAATCAACTCATATCTTTTTCTGTTAAATCATAAGAATTCACAAAAAGCTGTACTAGAAACACACTGTATTTGCAAAAATATTAGCCTTAAAATTTAAATGAATAATTAGTCAACTCCTTGAATTTCACTTAGTATCAACCCTATTCGAGTAGATTGTCAAATTAGCATAACGCATTAAGGAAATTCAAAAAAGTTGAAATTCATTTGTGGGGGAGTAATCTTTTGATTTTGCGTCGAGCAGATGTAAATTCAAAAAAATACAATAGTGGAATATCTTCTATTCAAGGAGATATTTTTGTTTTTAATGCTGGACGTGTTAAAGGGGAATGATCGCAGATAATTTCAAAGTAAGAGCAAACAAATCAAAACTGCTTAAAGAAAAACATAAAAAGAAGAAAAAGATAAGAATAATTCATCCCCCTCCCAAATATTCAAGAAATTAAAGAAAAACATAAAAATTATTTGGTTTTTCAATGGGTTGCAGTCAATCAGCTAAACAATACAAGAACAATAGCTTCAAATAGCAGAGTCTCCATGCAGGAAATCCTACTGGCATGCATAACAATAAGAATAAAACTAACAGTACGAGTGGGACAACTGCGACAACTAAATATACTCCAGAGTTATTAGTTGATGATAACAGACCTACTAGAATCACAGTCGACATGCATAACGATGATTCTCTATGCTGTTCCAAAACAAACAAACTGAATTAACATTACAACAACTATGATTTTAATCCTTCTATTGAGTGCTGCGATGAATATGAAGAATACGAGCCAACTGATAACAATTTAGAAGAAAACTAGAATAACAATAATAAATAAGAGAGTTTAAGCTAGAAAATAGATACTGAATCGCCTGTTAAATAAGTGATTCCTGCAATTATGGAACCAAACTGGCTGCTGTCTCAGGAGATACAGTTGAGCTCTCTTTTGCAGAGAAGATAATAACAATTAGAGTCTCATAGAACAAATAACAATGATTCCAATGTGATCTCTCAGGCAATATAAATCTGATAAATTATCCCTTTTCCCTTTCTACAATCATTTCAATTCTCATATACTACTTACTTCAACAGCAGCTAAACCTGCAATGAACAAATATCTTTATTTACCCAAAAGTCGTTACTTTGTATTTTTCTATTTCTTGTTGTTGTTTCTCATACGATTTATATTATTACTCCTATGCATTTAAAGAAAAGATATTAGAGGGGAATAAGGAATTTATTAAAGAGTTCATTTAAAATGTGGCAGAGGATGCGAATAAGTAAAATTTGAGTATGAAAGTGATAGAGAACATGATCAAAATAAAATATGTTTTCACCTTCTTCTTCTTTTTTCTATAAGGTTGTCATAATCAAAGGGATTCAATATGCTTATTACCACAAGGAATCTTTAATTGGACAATTTGGGTGGGCAGTTATTTTGTCTATGTGAGGGAAAACTCAGGAATATTGTCTTAATTAAACAAAAAAGATAAAGTTTTCCTTTGATATTTAATTTTCATTACAAAGGCAGGGAATATAAAAACAATACTAAATTACTTCAGGTAAATTGTTTGACATGGAAATCTTTCAAATTTATTCTTATTTTATGTTATCTTCTAGAGATATTTTTAATAAAAGAAAAGGAAATGAAAAGGTTGTCACAAAAGTTAAGAAATCAAGCATTTTCTGTAATTATCTTGAAGTGAGAGAGGCATATTTGAAATTTATTGAATTGAGTAAGATACTAATGGGAATCTAATGAAAAACTTGGCTATTACATGTATTAATTCTTTTTATTGTAGAAAAGTGATTGTATTATGTTAGAGATGAGATAGACAACTCAGTTAATTCACAACTACTGAAACAACAATAGCCAAGATATTTTGCACACCCAATCAATCAAAATAGATTAAAATCCTGTTTGTTTTTTTTGTGTTACAGAAGAAAAATTAATATTGACCTCTCTTTCCATGAAAACTCTTTTCTCCTTGTTTTTAACTCAAAGTGAAAGGTGAAAAAACAAAATTGATTTAATATCTTTGGATTTCAGCTATTTTTAGACTAATCAAAGCTTCTATTAGGTCTGATTGAACATTCCGCTTTGTATTAATTAGTCAGAAGAGAAAATACAAATGTCTGCTAATTTTGGAAAGAAATTGTTTCAACTTTTTTTGCAAAATTATGAAATAAATTTTATTCACTATTCTCATAATTCTCAAGAAATAAATCAAACATTTCTTCAATTTTGATAAAAAATAACATGTAAAATAATCTTTTTTCATTCATACTTCTGCTTAGATCCACTGTCCTTCTCCATTTATCTGCTTGGTTCTGGGAAGAATATTGCAAAGATGCTTTGACTGTTGAAGATTTAAAACCATCTCGCTGAGAAAGTAGCTCCTAGCTTCTGTCTTCCTTGGCACTTGATTAGCACACAAATCCACTCCAAAGGTGAGTAATTTTCATTCTTGAGTTGCTTGATATGTTGAAGATACGTGATCTCATTGGAGATGAAGTAAAGATGTGAAACAAAGAGGAAAAGAGTGAAAAAAGCAAATAATCCAGATGCTAACAGAAGGACTATGGTATCAATGAATCCGATGGACATATAATCCCAATTGAGTGTGACGAAGTAGTACATTTCAAGGAAAAGAAACGGGAAATTCAACCAAGTCATAATTATTGATAATCCAGCGTAACTAAGGAAATAGCTGTAGTTATATTTTCCTACACATTGTCCTAGGAAGAAGCAATGATGGTCCATTTAAGGCACACATTTGTTGCACATTGAGCAGTGGTGTTCTTCGTTGGTTCGGATCAAGTTGCATTTTAGACATATTTAAGCTGATGATTTTCGAAGATCATGAGATTGTTTTATGCTTTTTTCAATCAGTTTCAACTTTGCAATGAGCTGCTCTCGTTCTTCATTGAGAGGAGTTGGAGGATCTGAAGTTAAAGGTACCGATAGATTAGAAGCTAATGATTTTGAACCACTTTCAACGTACTTTGAAATATTTGCCTTATTGTTTTTTCTTCTTCTGAGACATCCTGTGGTTGATTTAGGTTTCTATTAGGTTGCAATTTCACAATTATCATGGCATTTATGATTTTATTCTTTGTTCCTTCTAGAGCACATACTTCTTTTTTTGGGTTTGTTTTATCTAGAGTTGAGGCTTTTCAAATCATTTTCAAGTTGACGCAGTTATTGTCTTAATTCAGATTATTCGCTTCGTCTTGATTCTTCATTCTGTCGCTGTTCTAATGTAGGCTAGTTGTCTTTAGTTATTGTAGTACCGCATTCAGTGAAACATCCTAGTAATAGTGATCTAAAAGTCAGAATGTACCCGATTAGCATTATGCTTGTACAAATCCAATCTAAATAGCTATTGTTCACTCGATGGGGTATTATTTCTAATAACATACACTTCATTGACCACAAATACAAGCCGACTTAGACCAATAAAATGAATTTCCCTAATATCCAATAAACCTTATGCATGAATCCATTTTATTCCTTGGATATCTGAACTTATTTAACTGGCTTATTCTTATTCGTGATATCCGATTAGGCTTAGCAGTTCTCTTTTTGGTCTTCTTATCCAGGAGCGCTAGTTTTTGTTTCGTAGTCTTCTTATGAAGCTTGCTGCTTTGACTTGTCTTTGGCCATTGATTTTTCCTCTTTCATTTGCTGATTATTCTTGCTTTTCAACTAATTGTATAAAAAATAATTCCCTTATCTCTTGTGTATTTAATTCCTTTTTTCTGCTAGGAAATATCCAATCATTTTTCAAAATGCTGTCAACAGAATAGATCGAGCACTTTGTTAGTTTTCAAAATACCTTTTGAGCAGATTTTATTGCAAAAAATAGTAGAAAATGAACGAATCCAATAATGATGCTAGGTTGCATCTAGAATTAGGAAAATTTAAACAAATCACAAAGAATCTTTATTCTTTATCTTTTTGACGTAAATCTGACTGCTGAGTCTAGAATAAAAGTATTTATTTAATGATATTACGCAGCCAATCGGGAGTGAGAAGGAACCTGCGAGAAAAGAACAAAAGAATCATAATTTCTGAGCCTTCTCTGTCAGGATGATTGCAACATGTAGGAGCTTTCTTAAATGCGGAGCTATCAAAGGAATCAAACCTAATTCAAAGCTCGCTCGCAAATGGACTTAACCAGTAGGCTTAGCAAGCCCCAAAACGATATCGTATGGGTTTTTTTGGAAGAAAACTGAAGATAAATTACAGAATAATGGAGATAAGCTAACAAAAGAAAAAGAAGAAGACATTTACAACCCTTCCTCATGGGACAGTCTAGGATTCTTGATGGAGAAATTCAAAGAAGAAAGCAAAACCAAGAAACCTTTGCTTCCTCCTCAGGATCCTAAATATGCAGGGAAAATCACAGTCGTGCTCGAAATGGATGAAATCCTGTTTTACACATTCGTGCCTGATGAGCATGAAGCGTACATCAATGCCCCTTTGCGTGACCATGATTTCTATTTCCATCTCCCTGAATTTGACACATATCTCAGTGTCTACAAGCGTCCCCATCTAGATGAGTTTCTCAAGTTCCTCAGGGAAAACACAGAACCTATTCTCTTCACAAAAGGAGCTAAATCATATGCTGATATGGTGATTGTAAACAAAACAAAAGCAAATATAATAACTCCAAACTGACTATCTCATGGAAAATATCAAACGATTCTTCTGAATTTATTTTTGTTTATACCATTTACAATATTCAGAAACTCATCGATCCAGAGAATACATTCGCACATGTGCTCACAAACGATGATTGTGATAAAATCATCTATTAGCCAGAAGATCTAGATGAGTATGTGAAAGATCTTGATCGACTCAATAGAGATATGAAAAAACTCATTTATCTTGATAGTCAACCGATATCTTTTTGGAGTGCTCCAGATAATGGTAACCATTTTAGATTTTTTAGATATTTACTATTAAAAACCCTTCATGTTTGATTTGTTTATTTATCCCTTACAGCCCTTCCAATATCATCTTATTATGCTGAACTACATGACGAAGATAATCAATTAAAAGAACTTATTGAAGAATTAAAGTTCCTCTCCACATAGGAAGATGTTCGAACTGTCTTGGCAGAAGAATTTAAAGTCAAAGAAACACTCAAGCAATCTAGGTTTCTTTGAGGGGTTTTATATACTAAACTTAGGATATTTATTGTTCTTGTGTTCCCCTTCTTTGTCTTCATATGTTAATATTGTAATGATTCTCCATCTGTAATTTCATTCTCTCAAAAAAAACAATTCTGACTCAATTTCAATCTCTGGGTAACAAAGCATAACAAAACAACCAACACAAAAGTTCTAATACAATCATCTCAATCAATTCTTGATAGCAGTGAAGAAGACGCATTGATAATTAACTTTCATCATATTTTCAAACGGATCTGCAGCATATTGGGTGTGTATGTTCTCATGAATCGTAAGTTCAAATCCTACTTTTCTAATCACATATTACAACTGCTCCCAGGATAACTCAATCGAATTTTAACTCATACTATCAGCGTAATGATACAGCAATGGTCCTAGATTTATCCATACTCCCTTAGGCTTCAAAGTTTAGTAGATTGTCTTAACATACTCCACAATGTCATTAGCAGTGTCTATGAAAAATATCGTGCAGACACTGTCCCATTGCTCTTTTTATTACTAATAAATCTAAACGAATTCTCCAGCCGCCATAGAGAAATCGTCATTTTCAGATGGATCCATCATTTCACTTGGATTCACATCAGGTATTTGAAATTCTCTTAGCATATCTTTGTCGCTGAACGCATTACAGAACGAATGCAGATATGGTTAGATTGTGAATTCACCTTTATTTTAAACACTATTTAGAATGAAGTTGCTTGCTAGCAGCATGTGATAAGAGAATTCATTTCCTTGAGCTCCATATCCAGCACAGGCGAAATCAAACACGATTCTACCGAGTCCGCAGCCAGGGAAAAGTACTCTGATTCTTTCGTTTTTAGCATTTTTATTAGTTGGGAAATGCTTCAGGAATTCATTCCACACTGGCTTGTAGCATTGATCTCTTTCAATTTATCCTTCCTTGCTCCAATCTCTAATGAATTATCTCAGAGTTGATCGAAGTTTTACTACGTCTCTTTGTTGTACTCTGCCGATTGGAATAAAAGCCAACCCAGTATGAGGGTCTTTTTCAAATGCAATATTTCTGTAGCTCTCTACTATTAAATCAAGGAATTTAGCATTCCTCTCGATACCTTATTTGACTTTGTCCAGTCGAATGTTAAAATCTTCTTCTAAATATTTTGCATTTTCACCGATTGCATGGTATCCTCTCTCCATCCTTGCAACTTCCTTCAATGAGTCAGTTCTGTAATTGAAATAGGAGCAGACGATATGCTGAAAATGATCCATTTCCTCTTTATCTTGCAAGAATTCGTTGTTTTCAGGAAGGTAAACATCTGAAGGGTTCATTTATTTTTGTTGATTCTGATCTTGAGTTTACTATTAAATTTTATCCTCTTCGCAAATTGCATTGTGGTTTGTCTAATTCTTGCTATGTCCACTGCAGCAATCATGAATATCTTGATTATCAGCCATTTTAATATCATTATCTTCATTATTTTCGTAGCTTTTTTTGCTATTACAATCTTCTGCTTCCATTTGAGAGATTTGCTATGAATATTTTTGACAAAATACAATGAATGATTCCTAAATTATTTTAAGTATCTTTAATACGCTGATTAAGGTGAGTGATAATCTTCAAATGAAGTGCGCTACTTTTATCTTTTTTAATTATCTTTAAATTTAGAATCCCTCTAAGTTATTTGTATTCCCCTGAGATTTCTCTTGAATTCTTCTACTCCTCCTCTTTTCAATTGTTCTCTTAGGTCTTAGATTATTTATTATTCAGAACAATTCCTAAGATATATCTTTAATTAATCAAATAATCATATTGTGCTTGTCTTTTAAGATTAATCAAATAATTTAAACTTCTTTCGAAAAGATTCTTTTTCTTTATTTTTTTGAGACAAATTAATTTCCAAAAACAAGGAGAAACAATCTTAGAAATAAAGAGATTCATTGAAGAATTAAGAAAAACCTTAATAATTACTTCCAATATAGGTTCAGAATCAAGGGAATATCTTTGCAAGAAATCAATAATTAGAAATTTTAGAAAATAATAGATATTATCAAACTTATTTGGATATTTAATAAATGGTGAGTATTCGCAAAGCTTCCTTTGAAGATCTCATTGGGATGTAGAATTGCAATCTCTGGTGCTTGCCAGAGAACTACACTTCAAAGTATTACGTCTATCACTTCGTAAGTTGGCCATAAATCTTGTATGTTGCAGAAGATGCCAGAGGGAAAATAGTAGGATATGTCATGGCAAAAATCGATGAAGATGAAGATGTCGTCCATGGACATATCACTTCCCTCTCCGTTCTCAGATCTCATCGTAAACTAGGCATAGCATACTAGCTCATGAATGCAGCACACAGAGACATGATAGCGGTTTACAATGCGAAGTACTCTTCTCTGCATGTGAGAGTATCAAATCGAGCTGCACTTGGACTCTACCGTGGAAAACTCACTTATGAAGTTTTCGATATCGAGAAAGGCTATTATGCAGATGGAGAAGATGCGTACAGCATGAACAAGTATTTCTCTTTAGATGCAAGGCCTAAGGTGCTTCCTTTCGAATAAACTGATGCTGAAAAAGCTCAGAAAAAGAAAGATAACGAGGAAAAGAAAAAACTTAAAGAAGGTGGTGAAGATGATGAAGAAGAAGAGGAGACTCCCGAAGAAGCAAAGAAAGGTGGATAAGCCAAGCAATATGCAGAGATGAATAAAAATAGTAAATGAAGGAGTTTGAATTCCCCAAATCATATATATGGCTGTTTTACTGTATGTATCCTGTTTTGTAGCTACTGTTGATATGAATTTTCCAAGCAAAAAAAAAGAGTAAAAAATAAATAATAAAATGTTCATTTTGTCAAAGAAATACGATTTTAGATGTAGAGTTCACTGAGGTAAGATTCTTTTATTGATATTTCAGCTAAATCAAGAAATTACTGGAAGGCTATGTAATTTTTATTTACTGAGTTAGAACAAAAAATTAGAAGTTTGTGAGACTTATTAAGCTGTTGTGTACTTTTAATGAGAATAACATTTTGATTTACTATTGACAAGAATAAGTTTGATTAAAGTGAAGGAACTGCTAGTATTTGATATCCCTTTTACATAAAGTAACACAAATAAATGAAGAGAAAAAAAAACATTCAAGAAATAAAGAGAATTGAAAGGTTTCTTTTAAAAAAACTAATCCTAAGCCTAAAAATAACAAGAGTGCATAAGAACTAAAGATGAAACAACTAATAAGTATTGGTCTAGAAAATACATAGTTACTTGCAAGGTTAAAGAGAATTCTCGTTCATTTCAAGAAAATAAAAATAATAAATAAATCTGTCAGTTCAGCTAGGTCTCCTTTATGTGTAATCTTCTACAGAAGACTGTGAGACACTGTTATTGTTGTTATTGATAATAATATTCTGGCTTGGTTGAGGTCCAAGTGCTACAGGTAGTACTTACTATAGCTGTGACTGTTCATGCGGTTGTTGTACGATGATTTCAGGTGAGCTGAGAAGATTGTTTGAAGGTTGTTGATTTTAGACAGCAAATTAACTCGGCTGTCTATTATTATTGGTATTTCTGCTTGGTCCTCTCATTAAAGGGATTAACGAAGGTGATGCTTGATCATTTTCTTCCAATCTCACAGGGTTCCCGCTTGCGACAGGAACAATATGTAAGACATTTCTACTTAAATGAGATCGCTAGTTCGAAGAATGAACTTGATTTCGAGGATCTCTTGATGGAGAAGAGCTTAGAATAGAGTTCTGATATTAATGCGGAAGGATAATGTTATTCGAATCTTATTACTAAATGCTGTCTTGGTTTTGCTATCCTTGGCGAAGATTGTTTTAAGAAGAAGGAACCTAAAGAGAATGAAGAGGATTTGAAACTCCAGCATTCAGTGGATTATTTACCTACTATTACGATTCCTATCCTCCCTCTGGGACTTACAATCCTTCAGTTAGAGCAGCTCGAGATAGGTCTGCTCTACAGAACGGACAGTTTTCTTGTTTCTTCAGCCATTATTCGATGCAATCCTTGTGAAAATAATGGTGACATGTAGCTTATCTGCAGATCTCTTTCGGTTCAAATTCTCCAAGACACACTGGGCATGCTTCTATGAATGTCTTTCCCTTTGCTTGTTCTTTCTTGAAAATCTCGCTGAAGGGCATCGCTGGCATGTATTAGTCTATCAACTCTTATGTTAGCTTACTCGCATTTGGATTCACTCTCCGATGATGTTGCAATGCAATCTACTAACCTCCTTGATTGATTTAGTTAATAGCAGTCAAATCGATGACTCTGTTTCGTCGGGCGTACTTGATTCTAAGAATTGTCAGAACTATCCACACGATGAACAGCAAACCAACTACACCAACTAAGAAAAATATTATCATAAAGCTAACATCCATCCCATTGCTAGACGCCTGTAAAAACACTGTGACCGAATTAGTTCCACTTGGAGATGTTACTAAGAACCCTAGAACACAGGAAATCGGCTAGAGATTGTCGTCATATTGCAAATCTGCATCAAGTTTCAGGACATTGCTACCATGATCCATTTGTCTACTCAGTTTGTTGTATTCTACAGTTGGCACAATTACCTTTGGACTTACGCCTTCCAAAGATACAAGTATCTCCACTCCTGGATCATCGGACTTTAACTTCATTGAGATTACTACAGGCTAGGCATCACTTAAGCTAGCTATTGCTTTTTGAGGTCTATAATAAAAGTAACTAATTTCATTTGGAATCAAATCTGCTGTTTTTTTCTCTGCCGTTATCTCCTCTGCTTGCTATGAGCAATCATAATCGATCAAATCCTTTGGACAAATGCAAGTTTAGTTTTAGCAATTTAATGGAGAGCTCGATCCCATGTTGCAGTCGAACGGGCATAGATCATTGGGGAAGGATTAGAATCTTCCACGAATTTTTACGTTGTACGTTGTTGGTTTCTACATGTAAATACCGATCATAATATAACTGTATAGATTGTATGGAGTAGGCACAATCATTGAGTAGAACCCGTTAGCTCGTTTGTATTGGTTTTCATCATAACCTTTTGGGCAAGAAAATAACAATTCATCTGTGCCTGGATCAGTGATGACGTTTGGATTGCCGTTGTATTGGTAGCAAGTCATAGGCAGAGTAGCAGAATTGTCAATAAGATTTTACATGTAAGAGGGCTATATTGTTACTTCAAAGATTATGTACGATAGGGATAAGTAAGCAGAATCAGCGACGAGTTTGAAGAACTCGAAATCAGTATTTTGGACAACACTGTTGTAGTTCTTCTCGCTACTCATCTCGCTTAAAGTTGATATCGTTGTATAGCAGGAAACTAGATAGAATTCCAGAAATGCAGGAATGAGAAGTAAGAAAAGTCTCATCAAAATAAAGCTGAATTCTTTGGAAGTCTTTGAATATGCTGTTGCTTGCTTTCAGAAGTTCTTCTTAAAAATTCCTTCGTGAAAACAACGTGAAAACAACGAAGCCAACGAAAATATCAAAGATTCTCTCCTTTTGTTCCCTCAAGGTTCTAGCTTATCGCCTATCTCACACCTGCCTTCTTTCAATGATTCGTAAAACAATTATCTATTTTGTAATTGCTGTATGCGTTGTTACTTCTCTTGTTTATTGTCTGTAAAAATCATCCGAATAATTAACTCCTCCCAGCTTTGTTTGGTTGCCAAAAAAGAATTGCCACATTTCAGAAATATTAATCGCCTCGAAAAGAATAATAAAACAATTCTTCCTTATTATCACTGATATTTCAGTATCCTCTTAGCGCTTTGTTTACCTGAATTTACTTAATTTGATTTGCTGCGAAGACAGTTTCCTCCTCAATTAAAGACTTCTTTTTTCTTCTCAGTTTGCCCATAGATCAAACTTCAAACAAATCTCGAGAGGGTTTTATTTAGGTTACCTTGGAGTTTAGTTTTTTCAATAAATGCACTCTTATTATTTACACTTTAAATCCTCCAATAAATGAGGTATCTTCTGTTTCAGCTTATTTTTGTTTTTTACCTATTAGATTTTTAATTGCAAGAAAAGATTTTTAGATTTAATCTTCTGGAAGAACTCTGATCTAATTAAAATAGTCTCCTCTTGTGGGAGCTTTGGATCAAACAACACTTTGGTGTTGAGAAACAGGAAGATAATATTATCAAACAAAAATAAAATATCTAGGATATTTAATTTGCCAGTCATTGAAACTGTGGAATATTTCAGAAAAACCAATTAGCATTTCAGGAGAATACTCTTATTTTTGGATGTTGTTTGTTAAGTTTCTCTCAAAAAATACTGTTCGACGTCAGAGTATTCAATATTTATTGAAAATCAAAATCTTCATCTTTTTTTGAATGAAAGCATGTGTTGTGTGGATTAAAATCACATCTACAAAATGATTTTCACTCATAGGAATGGAAAATAACTAAATGTCATACTCACAATTCATATGCAAAACCAGTTTAACAATTGCAATAATCTTAGGATGTTATGTTCTTTTTGTGCAATAATTTTGAATTAATAAAAGCAGTGTTGTTCGGTCTTTCATTCTGATGTGGAATTGAACTAACTCATTTGAACTCAATTTCAATTCCTTTCTTTGTTCTTCTCTCAGACTTGTGGATATTGCTTTGTCACTATGATCTCAAACTCTGCACGACTCACTTTTCCAGGCACTTCTCTTCCTGCATATTCAATCATTTCTTTGAGTTCATTTTCGCTGTAACGTTCTCCAACTTTTTGTGAAATCCTAGCGAAATCTTCAAATGTCACGAAGCCATCTTTGTCTTCATCAAAAGCCTGGAAGAGATCGTCGAGAGTCTTTTCTTCATCGATGCTCGCAGAAAACCCAAAAATTTTGAGAAATTCTGAAAAATCAACTTCACAATCGCCATCTTCATCAATGTCTCTGATGATATCCATGATCGTCTATGCTTCACTTTCCATGTTGAGTCGCTTAATCGCTTCTTGCATTTCTTTGGGAGAGATGGATCCAGAGCGATCAGAATCAAACACATCAAAGATTTGCTTGACCTTAAGGATCTCCTCTTCATTCAAATTCTCTGTCACATAGTCTAAAGGGTTAAATACCGGAGATGATGATGCTGCTTAAGCTGCTGGTGCAGAAGATCCTGATTTCGATGGTAAGCGAGACATTTCCTTAAACTAGTATTATAACTAACTAGGATAAATATTTTTTGAATTTCTGTTGTTTAAAAGAAACTTATTAATTAAATATTTTGTTTTTTTTCAAAATAAATGATTATCAGTTCAAGAACCAAAGCTGTTTGATTTCTTAAATTAATTTGGTGAAAATCTTGGAAGAATCGATGTTAACCCATTCATTTTTTTTAAAAACATTCAACTGCAAAAATAAACAATAAATTACATTTCTATGTTATTCTCTAAATATTGACCCATAACATACATGACTTAAATGTGTTAATTATTTGCTGCAAGTAACACAAAAAGATCTACAGACATACACACACAAACATTGGAGTTAATTTTATTCTTATCTCAAAATGAGAACGTTTTATGTTTCAATAAGTCGCATTTTCTGCAGGTTACTTGAGTTTTTTATTAACATTTTGGTTCATTTCGTTTTTGAATCCAGTCAAGATGTTCTCAATCGTGTATGAAGGCTTCCAGTTCTTCAGAATTGGGAACTTATTCATGTCAATCTAAATCATTTTAACCAATAAATGAGAAATAATAGAAACCTTGTGCAAATAAGAATTTTTTTTTACTTTTCCTGTGTTTTCATCGACACAATTGAGGTTTATTTTAGTCAAGAATTTAACTTCTGGAGCAACATTAGGGTAGGATGGTCCGCATATGATATTAAGAGAGTAGATTCTTCCATCGAATGCAGTCTAAGAATGATACAGTAGTAATATATTAATGATTCATATTTAAACCCAAAAATGAAAATCAATAAAAATATGAAATAACTGTTTCTATTTGCATCCATAATTGCAGCTTCTAAGAGAATAAAGATAGTTAAACTTCTTTTATTTTTTATTTTTTTACACCATAAGGACCTATGATAGTTCCAAACCAGTTCGTCAGGGTCATGTCTTCAGCTGTTATTTCAAAAACAATTCAAATAACAAAAGCAAAAGTGAATATTATTTAAACATAACTCAAAGAAAAAGACATATTGATATGGTGGCTAAAATCGAACTAAAACCATAACATTTGTTTAAATATCTTAAATTCTATTGTTTATTTTAGAACATTAATCTTACTATCTTAAAGTCCATACGAGACTGATCCATCTCCAACTGCTTTTTCTCCGTGGTCAAGTTCTTCATGCAATCTGAAGCGTCTAGGAATAGCTGCATTCAGAATATAAAAATCAATATTGCCCAAATGCATTTTAGATAATCTGAAGCCAATGATCTATCTATCTTACCGTTTGCTGCTTCGACTGTTGTAGCAAAACCAAAAAGATTAAAGGTCATCAGAAAGGTAATTGTTTTAGAAGTATATTTAGTGAGAAATAAAAGATGGAATAAGGAAGCAAGCAGGGAAGAAAAAGAAGGTTATGAATATACCCATTTGTAGTTTTTGTTGAAGTGTGCTTGGAGATATCGGGAAGTTAGTTATTATTGAATTAATATTAGTGTTTAGTACTGTTTCTTATTTTTAATTTATTATCGCATTGGATTCAGCATTATTTTATTTGTTTTTTACCCTCCCCAGAGACCCAGAGAGAGATAAATAATTGTTTTTTAAAGCAAATTTCTTGCACAAAAAATCACATTGGTAAGATAATCTGCTTGATTACTGAAATCAATCAAAATGGGATAAATTAATATTGTTTTCATTGGAAATTAATCAACTTATGCATGAACAAATAAGTAGCAATTTTTTATGAATGATTTGCTAGGTAACTACTGTTTAGCCATGTGGGGTTTTTGATAAAACAAATACCAATCAATCATATTTTGCGATCGAGGATGTACTCTCTGATGAAGTTTCCAATGCTCTTGATTTTCGTCATTTCGTCGACGGGGATGAAGGAAAGAAGGCATTTCGTTGACCAAATCTGTTTTGAAAAAAAA
>Ga0302271_10002051_pt1 | contig 18564 bp, 11 predicted proteins | sample III_Bog_N1_1_FD_198767 | JGI IMG/M metagenome (GOLD analysis project Ga0302271, IMG submission 198767) | Peat permafrost microbial communities from Stordalen Mire near Abisko, Sweden - III_Bog_N1_1 | ecosystem: Environmental > Terrestrial > Soil > Wetlands > Peat | place: Sweden: Abisko...
TTATGTTTATGGAGTTTTTTCTCTTTTTGTCAGGAATATCAGTAAAATCATTAATTTCAAGTTATTTCTCAATAACTCTTTCCCAATTAATTGTGGAATCCCACCCAAGAGGACGAATTATGCCTTCTCATTTGAAAGAGTTAACTTGATAGAATTTATTAATTTGTTAAAATTATTCAACGTGGTTGATAGGCCTGTATTTATTTGTTCAAAAGGCATTGAGATACACATCAAATACATGTAATGAAACATGCATTTTAAAGCAAAAAAAAAACAACTATAAATTATTAATTTTTCGAAGTAGGAGAAGGAGAATAAAGTACATTAAATTAAGAGGGGAAAAAAGAAGAGGATAAAAAAGAAAAGAAAAATGAGGAAAATTAGTTAGAATTAATTGACTGCCACTGTCTGTAGTGCTTCTCTCAGATTCTCTAAAAGATTTTCTAGAGATTTTCTAACTTGAAAGAGGAGTTATTGCATGTGAGGACTGTTCCATATTTTGTGTTAGTTGTGCTGAGCCATGTTGGGCATATCCGCACGAGATCCGTGATGAGTTACTGGATATCCAGAGGAAACAAAGCGAATTTATGGATCATTTGCTTGATTACTTTAGATAAATCAGTTTGGTTCAGGAAGTTCTAAGAGTTTCTAGTAGAAATATTCATGATTATCTCACCTAAAAACAATAGTTCTTCTTTAAATTGCTTCACTCGCTGAGAGAAGTGCTGCGATTTACTCGGGAGCATGTAGGAAGATTATTATTAACTAAGGAGACTTGTAGATCCTGGTCGATTACTACTAAGGATCTCATCTTCTTTAAAAGATACCTACCCCAGTTTCAATGAATTTTCATTTTTTTATCTTTGCGAACTCTTTTTATGTGTTGGTTTCTTGAAACCATTGATATGATGATTCTGGGTGTCTTGCAGCGATTTTGTTGGATCAATTATGCTTTTCAATGAGTTTCTGAGTAGTTCTTGATCACTTTCCAGAAAATCAGAAACAGGAAATTGCTCACATGAAAGCAAAGTCATTGAAGTAGATTATGCCGAATAAGACTAAAAAATATCCTTATTTTAATGGGTTTTCTTCTGATTTTCGCTAACTGAATTAGCTGAAGAACAAATCGTTGAGTTGCTCATTTCTTACACAAATCTCTCATAAGATAGCTCACTCTATGCATTTTCAAGTTCTAATCTTCCTAGTTGTTTCTACTGCTGGTGATTCTCCCATGGACTATTATTATTACTTAAAATCTTCTTTTAAACGGGTGTGTCAAACTTAAACACATCATCGGAGAATTATCGCTTTAACCCTTTTGTAATAATAGGAGACAGCCATGGAGAATCCTTACAAGAATTGTTATTATTATGCTAATGACTCTTGTCCTTCAAATTAAGACTTCTATTATCCAATACAGAGCTAAATCCAGTGCTATTGAATTCCTTGTCACTTTCATCGTCTCTTGGATATTGTTTTTGATTAAGCAACGAATTAGAAGAATTGTTATTATTGATTCTTGTATCTTTATTCGGTTTTCGTAAGTCGAAAGAATAATTCCAGAGATCTTTAGATTCATTGAGTTGATATCTTTAGGTTTTCTTTAGGTTCTGTGGTTTACTGTGGTCGAGGTTGTTTTGTGGAGATGCAGAGGAGGATTTCTTCTGATTCTTGAGCTCCTCAGGCTACCTATGGTGTTTCATAATATCTAAGTCCTTTCGATCTTGCTCTTCTAGGTTTAGTTAGATCTGTTCCACTAAAAACGGAGAAATCTATCCAAGCTGCACTTCAATATTCTGTAGATCACACAAGGTTATCTCAGTTTCCATGGTCTATTCATTTATCTCAATAGGAACCGCCGCATCCAGTCCAAGTAATCTAATCGAGATAAACACCAAGCTGTGTGCGATTTCATTCACAAAATGATCAATACCCCCGAACTGTTATGACTCTTTTGCTGATTGCAGCTAGAAACAAAAAGGTTGAGATGTTTTCTCAGATTTTCGCATTTCTACATGCTATCCATGCGCACATGCAGAAGTACGAACGTCTTCTTGCTGCGCGTTGTTAACCATCGTACACGCAGATTTTTCAAAATGCGAATTTTGTTTGGAATGATAAGATTTTAGATCATGGGAAGAAAACGATCCCAACAGCGACAATAACTTTTCCGCGAATTCTTTCTGATGACAGAGCTAAGCAGCGATCGACGCTGCTAGCTTGCGGACGAGGATGGAGAGAGAGACTTTAAAAGTCTTGGGGTTTGATGTTTTGAAAGTGCAGCATAATGGAAGGCTGATAATCAGCTGTGCATGACAATGTGGGAAGCGAACAATCACTCGTACGGGTTTCTTAGACTCTTAAAGTGAAAATAACTTGTTCAACTTTCCCCCCAAGCACACTCCCGTGTTGCAATTCTTTCCACAGGCATTTCTGCCGAGATCATTTTATATAATACCAAACCCTTTCATTGTGTTATTTTATTTATTCTCTCTTCAGATGAGGATTTACTTTATTGTTTCAATTCAGATTGTAATTTCCAGCTGAGGTGAAGTTTTAATATTTTCCTTCCTTCCTCTCTCTCAGTTGCTTTTCTCCTTTTTCCTTTACTTTCATCTCTTGTTTGTCTTTCTTTCATTCTGTTTAAATTCAGTGATCAAATAGTCTCTTACATCATTATTTGTTTTCCTCATCAACTCCGATGAAAACAGTTAAATACTTGAATTCATCAAAAAGCCAGATCAGAGTCTTAGAGTCTTGATTTTTTTGTTTTGTTTTCTTTAGTGGAAACATCATTCTTCCAAAGGGGATATGTTCTAGTTTTATCCTCAGATATCTTTGCTCTTCTAGTCTCAAACAGAAACAAAAATTAATATAAAAAAAATAATTTAATATCTTTGTTTTGTTTTGCTATTCGAAAAAAGCTTAATGTGACAGAAATACACCTTATTAGATGGAAAAAGAAGAATAGAATTACATATGACTTCAATCTCCAGATTTCTTGATTTTATTGGTCTTTGAATAAGAAATAATAATTAATTTTCTCTCTTTTTTTAGAAGGAGTTTTAGATTTTTAACAAATAATAATAAAACATAAAATACTCCATATAATGTAAGGGGGGAAGAGTTGAATTTTATTAACTCTCTAGAACTAATCTACCTTCTTGTATCACGTTGAATACTCCTTTTTGACATATGTCGATATGAATGGATTATCATGAATAAAATCATATGAAAAAAGTCCATAAGCTTATGTCGTATTTTAGATGAGTCGAATGAGATAATCATAGTATTTATTCCAAAGGTAAAAGAATGCTGTACTCGCTATTGCTATCACAATCAAGAATATCACTAAATCTATTATTAGTTGTTGATTGTAGAATGATTTGCTTGAATCCATAAGGTAGTTACCTACGAATTTAGGTACATTCCCGAGATAATAATAGGATTAGATCAAATAAGTACCATTGATCGTTAAGTAAAAGTTCTTTAAGGCTAGTTTGAAGTTCGCTGGAGTGAGATTTTAGGAATAAATCTACCTGAGTTAATCAAGATTAGAAGTGATTTATCTCAGCGCAACTAAGTATCCATTTTTCCATATCCCTGAGTCTAACTCACTACATTAATGGTAATTTAGCATAATACTGTTAATCCCTGGGAGATAGTCACTCTAGTAATTCTGTAATATCCCACAAGTATCCCCATTGATCACTCCATTTACGATAATTTCTTCTTTTTCACCATTATAAATATCGCCTGGATTTTATTGTTTCAATGTCAAAAGTAACTAATCAATTAGGACTTTAACTTAGCTTGTGATTGTTGTTATCTATCCATCAATTTCAGTTAGCGTATCACTTGGTTTGTTCTAGATCGTTCCAGTTTATCTCAATACATTAAGTCCAAACAGCTACCCTGAGACTCCTTGCAAATTATAAACTGTGTTCAATTTCGTTATGTTATTCTGAAATTCATCGATGAAATTTCTTGTGATTATGTAATTCCCAATAGGATACATTGAAAACACCCCAAAAACGACTGAACTAATCAGAATTAAGGTTTTGTTTATCTTCGGAAGATCATTCGTACTGGAAGATGTTCTCTTTTTCATTTTGAAAATATCCTTGTGGAGAATTACTTTCGAGTCATTTCGTGAGAGAATATCTTAAGAAGCGAAGAATTCTTATTACATGATCTTGAATCTCAGCTAAATCGGCTGGAATGTGCATAGCAGCTTTAGAATCTTCTCACGTTTTGTTTGGATGTAGTAGAATATCGGGATAAGCTAACAAGTTAAAATCAAAGTGAACAACTCCAAGACAACAACTGAGAAGATTAATAAAAATGATAAGTAGTCAGTCTATTCTTAAGCTTCTTGCAAGGCTAAGTCTGCGATTCTCTAAAATGTTCCAAATAATGTCTTTTAATTGCTAAACCTAATCAAAATAACCAAATAAAGAAATCAATTAGAGATCTTAAAAAACAAAGAAAATCACCATATAAACAACCTTTCAATCTCTCTCTCATACCACACCCCCTTCCTCCTTCATTCATCCCTCATTCTTCTTACATGTATTTCGGAAATGCATCATAGTTTGTCGCCGAGTAGAAATACATATTTTCCGACCATGTTACGAGGTGGTATATTTTCACCTGATACATAATTGATTTGACATTATTCAGGCTGTACATGTTAATCAATGACTTTTCCGTCCTCAAATATTATCCAAAGAGAGTGTCTTTATCATATCTACTGAAATCCATGATTCGTTATTTCACTTGCAGCAGCAACGTTGGGTTGTATCCTCTGTAAAATGCTTCTTCAGTCAAGCTCGACATAGGAGTAAATATTCCTAAATCATACATCCTAAAGTACTCCACTTGCATCAGCATTGATGAGAACAAGTACATAAGCGGATAACCTAGCGAGAAACAGGGAAAACAAAGAACAAAAATTAGAATTAATGTAAAATGTTTTTTTGATTTGATAGGGAAAAAAGTGATATTAATCCATTGCAGGAATACCTTTGAGGGCATTTCTGTAGCAATACTCTTCCCTATCGAATTATTATCGAATGTACACAAAGAAGAACGTCGTTATCCCTATGAACATCAAAATCGCTAGAATTCCAAAAAAATACAGCACTCTCATGACTCTGCTTTAATATCCTTTTCTTAGTGCTGCAAGGAGGATGTTCTTGAACGTATGAAACTCGCTAGAGGAACTATTCACTGAGCTTGCTTTGTGCATTGTTAGAGCGTTTTCGTCTTTGTTCGGATCAAGATTTGTTTACGCTTTATTGTTGTTGTTTTTGTTATTGATTTTTTTGTTGTTAACTTTTTTATTAATTTTACTGTTTCGTTTGGTGTTTTTCATGGGTGTGCCATTACTAGTATTATTGTTGTTATTCTGATATGTGAACACCTTTGAAGAATGCTTCAGTTTCGCTAGTCGATCACTTTGTTCATTGTCATCGCTAGTTGAATCTTAATCCACTTCGACTTTTTACGTTTAGATCATTTTCTAACTTGCTGAAAACATCTTATCATCTTCATCTCGTTCACTCTATGGAAAGCATATCTACTCATCAGCTTCAAGATCACTGCCACCTTCTTGAGAAGAAAACAAGGACTCCAAGAGATTTCTTGTTTTCATTTGAACTTCTTATTCTTCTTCGTCTTCGTTTTCTTAAAATTCTTCGTCTTAAGGGTTCTTAGCGCTAATATGTCTATCCGAGAAAAGCGAGATTCGTCTCTTGTCATCTACTGGAGCACTTGTAGCTGTGTTGTTGTTAAAGCCTAAACCATTTCCAGACATATTAGATATATTAAGTAGTAAATCTGCATTGGTGGTATTGATATTTAGATTAGCGTTATTGTTGTCGTAATTATTCGAATCATTCCTGGGTATGTTGATCAGTGCTTCAATTTGAATCGACACATCCATTGGGCTGCTTTTTTACATGAAACTATCTCTAGTCCTGCTGTTTTTGGGGGTATTCTCCATACTCAATTTGGCTTTTTCTGAAAACTATTTGATTTGCTCTACTGCCTAATAAAATGTTGCTTTTCTGGAGGTACCAGCAGGGGAGTTAGTTCCACTTGGAGTTTTATCTGCGTTTCGTAGGTTCTTTTATTTTGTTTAAAATTACAAAAAATAGGAATTTAATCCAATGAATCTACTTTTGTTGTTGTTGCTTACTTGTTGCAGTTTCTGAACACTCTACCTAGCCAACGCCTTTGTAGTGAAACTCATGATTCCCATAGAGGTTGCAGCTGTTGCTTTCGTAAGCTTAATAGATTTCCTGAGATTACTCATATTCGAATCTTGCATCATGTCAATAGCGACTTGCATATATTATTTCTTCTTTTCAATTTCAGATTTGAGACTTCTGACAGCTTGCCGTACTTCCGATTTCGTACGAATCAATGTCGCTCTTTCGATGGCAATGTAGTTGAGCTAAAACGCCTTGTATGTAGTCGACAATCTGCCAATCTTGAAGGATATGCTAAAAAACTTAAAATCATGAAGATTCAAGGATTTCAATAGCGGTTAATAGTCTTCAATGCAGTTAAACGGAGTGTCTTTGATATCCTAAAACACATTGAGATTGTCTTCATGATATGGAAAGATAAACAATGATGTTAATTCTGAGTCAATAGTCAATTGATTTGACTCGAAGACCTACTCAACATTAATCTGCAGTGTCGGCATCATTTTAAAAATATTATATCGCCTTAAACAATGTAGTTCCTTCTCACTGAAGATCCGAGAAAACAACTTCGTGTGGATCTTCTTCGATAAATTGCATATCTAGCCGTCTATGGAGAATATTATGTACTCCAACCCTGTGTTGTGTTCTTGGAAGAATGCACTCGCTCCGAAATCATTGTGATGCGTTTAGTCAAGTCGAATTCTCATCAGCAGGGGAGCTGCAAATCCAGTGTTTTTGATGCCAAACACTTGCAACTCGCCTGCGTTGATTCCATTGAGTGTTCCACTTTTCACGAACCGCTTGAGAATATTGTCATGGATGCTCTTCAATTATTCAGGGATTATGAGGCTGCAATTCTTGAGGGAAACAAGAAGAAAAAGAAAGAACAATAAGGATTAGTTTTTGGACAAAATGTAAAGAAACTACTTTCAAAGCAAAATACTTTATTGAGGAGTTCTTATGGGAGATATCCGAAAACTCGTTTTGTGGAGAGACTAGCTTACTTAATCACTCCAATAGGATCAAGTAATGTGATGTAGATCACACATGCATCCTAAGCAAATAGCATTACTTCTCTTTCCTTGAACATTAGTTTGTTCAGCTGATGACGATTCTACAGCAGCTGAGCCTTTTTAGAGAAAAAGAACAAAAAACAAAAGGGTTTAATTTTGAAAATCAATTATTTTAAAACAGTTGTTCTCTGCCTAAAGTTTACTCTTTTTTGATATGTTTTAGGTGATTTCTTAGAGAGATCTAATGTCTCCGCGAAGATGAAAGTAATCTAATTAAGCCTCCTGCTGTGTGAATTATATTTATACATTTTCTTGATGACTTCAAGAGTGGCATGTTTCAGTGTATTTATCTTAGTGACATAGCTGTACAGTGAATTAATATCAACATACTCTTCGCATAATATCAAAAGCATATCGCGAGATAACAGCAGACTCTGTTTTAAGTTAACTTGCGCATGCGTGAACCATTCATCGAATTCGATGACTTTGATCATTTAGAGTTTCTGATTGTAGATCGTAGGGTTGTTGAAGAAATTGTAGAAATTCGTTTGAGCTCTGTAGAAGATTGACGAGAAGATCATTTGCTCTTTCAGGGACGACAAACTCATTTCTTCGTTCATGATCGAGACAACTTCGACGAATGCACTTGTAGGCACATTCACGATTTCAATCAAGAACATCAAATAGTTGAAACATAACTTATTGAAGTCTTTATTCTGCCAAAAAGTTAGAAAACCATTATGAAAAACAGAAAATGTTTCATAATTTTTGAAATTAAGCTATTTTAGCTGTGCATATTTCTGTTACTCTATGCGATAGACTTCGTTTGACAAGTCTCATATGCGATTTCTAAAGATCTGTTAAGTAAAGCGAAATGAATTTGTCTCGAAATTAATATCCCTGAAGCTCTTCCCATGAGAATCCATTGTCACGTATGAATTATTCGCAGAAACAATAAGGCCGCTTGCATGTGTCAATGTGGTTTTCGTAGATACTCTCAAATAGCACAGACTTCATAATATGCTGGTAGTCGTGCATATCCAAGTGCTTGGTGAGCTCGTAGACTGCTCGCACATGGACATTCAATACACGCGCATCGTCGTAGTCTATGGGAAGGGAGAAAAAAGAGAGCAAAAAGGATATTTTTATTGTTGTAAAATATGTAATTATTTGCTTACTGTGCGCTTCTAGGATGAACTTTGAGAGTTATTTCTTAAGTGCTATTGATGCTATGATGTATGTAAACGGCAATAGAACTAAACAAAGAAGAGCTAATAGTTATCCTGTTATTTCTGATGTAAAAATATACGCCAAGAGGATCAACACAGTGTAGAATAAGTTTATAAGTTTAGTGAAGAGATTCAATTTGAGAACGAATTTATCATAATAGCACATCGCATGCAGTTACGACACAGTTTAGATTAAAATCACAAGAATATGCGAGAAGCACAGCAAGTACGGTGCAGCTGAAGTAGCATAGAGTATCACTAATCCCGTATCCAAGAGAATTTCGATTTAATTGTGTGAGGAATCTATCCTCGATAAGAAATCAGTGAATTCAAAGGAAAAGCTGAAATCGTGGATGCTTTGGGTTACACCGATAAGGGTTGTTGTGATTAGGTTGAATACAGCAAGAAGAATAGCAGTCGTTGAAGCATTTTCATGGAAAATTACATAGAATCCAGAGGTAATGAAGGGAATGTAGAATAAATAATTGTAAAGGTTTAGAATCAAAGATATCATTGTGTCCAATGATTTGAATTGATTTTGCATCTGCCCGTGCTTGCTCTTATTACTGGAGATAGAACTGTGCTTGTGGTGCTTTGGATTTGCAGTAGCAGTTCCTGCTTCTCTTGGGTTCGGGATATTAGGGACATTTTCTTTGAGATAAACTAGCAATCGAAGGATGATGAGAACAAATATAATTACATTTAAAGCGATACTAAACAGAACTATTAGCACACTGCACTCATACAGGGAAAGCCTTTCATTGAATAGCTGCAAGATGCTTAGTCCATTACTACAGTTGACAGCTTTGAGCATATACCATATGAAGTTATGAGATTCAGAATGATTGAGGAGCAACGCATTCATTTTATCAGTAAGTAATGTCGCTAATAACTAAGTGTTATGCAGTGTGATAAGGAAAATAGAGAGATTCCTTCCGCGACTGTAGCCCATTTGAAGCAAGAAAAAGCAGGAGACATAGAATTAGCTGAGCGTGCTTGAAATGCTTTTCATGTTTTTGAAGCTTCAAAAAAAAAGGGGGGTAGTTCTTGTTTGCAATTAAAATTCAGCTAGTAAACCTCCTCGAGTTCGGGGGATGGGCTTCGGAAGGTTCTGAATGATTAAATCCAAAAAAAGATAAAAAAAACGATTTAGATATCAAACAATTAACTACTTATGGAAAATCATAATTTGATTCTAGTTTTTAAAAAAAATAACAGTTCTTTTAAATATTCCCTTAATTTTTATTATAATATTTGAGAGATAAAATAAGATGAAAGCTTTGGTTGTGATTTTGGATTCATGGCCTAGTTGATCTTTTGAGATCTCAAACAAACAAAAAGGAAATTCAAAGTGATTTAGATAATTACAAAATATGACGATGTAAACATGACGAGTATGATGAGATGATTAGGATTAAATAAACATTATTAAAAATATCACAAAATGTAACAGAGGTACTTTAAGATTTTTGAAAAGGTAATACAAGAATTACATGCAGTAACGTATACTGGTAATTAAAGACTTTAATAACTTCCTTTTGAATTTAATATTGGGGAGGAAGGATTTGCAGATTTATGAATTGTGTTTTTGATAATCTCAAATAAAAATCAACTCTTTTAGGGCTTATCCGACATCAAGAACATTTTTTAAGAAATAATATTTAAAAACATTAATTGTAGATAAATTCCTGTCTCTCTCTCTTTCTCTTTCTGGGAGCGATACAATTTAAAAAGAACTGAACTGCTAGCTGTTTGAGAAATGAAAGATAGAGAAAAATCATTTAATTCCCCCTCAAAGATATTTTTATTTGTGTATTTTTATGGTTTGAGGTTTCTAAATCACAAATAGTCATTAGCTTTAAATACAAATTAAAGTTGTTTATCACTTTTGAAATAAAACAAATAATACAAATAATTTCAAGAAGAAGAAGAAGATTAATACATAAAAAAAATGGAAGTCAACAAAGCGATTTCAAAAAAATGGAAGTGTAGAAAACATCCTACGATTGCTTGTGATTTTATCTGTCTAGAAGAAAGCGCCAAAGATAGAGTTATTTGTTTTCAATGTATGTAGAAGTACTTGATTCCTGTCTCAAAGGTGATTTAGATGAGTTCTGTTTTAGCAGCAAAGGATCGTGAAATCTTGTCATTTTATCCTCCACTTGACGATTAAGATTTATATGAGAAGCTAAAGGATATTAGACCGCAATAGTCAATAGAAGAAATTGATCTTTATTTTAAGAAACTAAGAGAAGATCTAGAAAAAGAGGTATTAGCAGCTCAACAAAGAGCGAAAGAGTTCTTCATAAAATAAGAGAATGCAAGAGAACAACTATTAGACGAATATATGAGAATTGCGGAAATAGAGAAGCTGAAGGAACTGATCCTTTCTGAAAAAGAAGGAGCTGAGAAGGAACTGAATAACTTCATAAATGACAAATGGTGTCAAGTAGATGAATTCGAATACTAATAGGAATTGAATCGCCTAATCAAAAACTATGAGTATGGAAAGTTTATTTCGACTGAGGGACCAAATTTAATAGCCTAGAAAATTATTTAAAGTCTCAAAAGTATTGATTTTGTTGGATAGAGGCCAATATTTCATCTGATTAAATCCACCTTTGGCTCTTCTTAGAAGATGAAAATCAAACAAATAGATAATTCCACTTATAAAGTCAAAAATAGATCTTCTGATGACTGGAGTTAAGTATTTCTTGATCCCATTATCAATCCTGGGCAGAAGTACATTTTTCATATCGAGCTAGAAAAGAAACCATAAAATGAGACCAATTAGTTCATGTTTGGCCTTGTGAAGTATCAAGAAAAAGATGATGATTATGCATAGTCCTAATAGATGTGCTATTATGATGGTTCAAATATTAACGGTATTACTAAATACATCAAGGGTGATCCAATGCAATCTAAATCTGGATATAAAAACACAGGAAAGCACTGCTTCGAGGTGAGAGTTCATATATCTAAAAAGCTACTGAGAGTAGCTTCTCTCCCTGACTATTCCTCAATTGCAGAGCTGGATGATCCAAAGAAAATTGATTCTTGTGGAGATTATCTATTTTTTCTTTCTATGGGTAACTAAGGTGATGCGATAAGGATCAAGAAGATGGAAATTGTAAGTAGCTTTGATGATAAGATGTGAAATATTCTTTGATAGCATTTTTAGTTGACTTTAAACTATTTGTTCACTTTTTTTGAGTCTTTATTAATTATTGAGATTATAAATTTATTGTCAAGACTAGCATAGGTGATATGAAAAGAATCACCAAAAGCAGCAAGTATGGTTAATATGTTTGATAAAAAGATGAGAAAAATTTTTGGTTTTGTTGTGCTTGACTACAAATTATTGATTTGAGTAGCATATTCTGCACAATTAAATTTATTATTTTGTCAGTTTATTTCAATTTTCTTTGTCTTTTCTATGTTTCAGAACTCATTTAATAATTTCAACCATCCAAATTTACATGAAATAATTAAAGAAGTTTAGGAAAATCAAAGCGTGGGTAAAAAATTACTTAAATAGAAAGAAAGTTAGAAAGGAGAGATTAACTATGGGTGATATTTTTTCACAAAATCAACTCCTTTTTGCTTTCTAGATATTGGGGAAATTATTACTTTCACTCTTAAAGATACTTTAAAAACCATAAGAGAATTTTTAATTTCCTTTCATGAAAAAATTCAACAAAAACCAATCTATTGACTAATCACTTTCCTAGGTTTCGTCCACATTCTTATTATATTTATTTTTAACTTCTTCATTGATATCAAATAAAATATATGCAGATTGAAAAAACAATTATTCGATCTTCATTTTATCATATTTTTAAGTAACATATAATAAGGTCAGCATATTGATTAGCAAAACTGTCTCCAGTCAGGATGAAATAAAAAGCTGTTTAAAATATCATGCTGACCTCAAAATGGAATTTAAAAATTCCTTTATATTTACTCATCGAGAAGGATACATATTCTATTCTGAACTAGTTTTTTCAAAAAATTATTGATAAGTATTTGAGCTTCATCCAATCAGGTTTCTGCTTGGGTTGGAAGGATCGAGGTCCACATTCGATCGATCTTGTATTAGGTATCATGTCGTTTGATTTAACATATTTACTACACCTTTACTTTCTCATTCTCTTTCACATCCTTTTATTAGTCGCTAACAAGGATTGTTGTTAAATATGAACAAAAGAACCTTAAGTCTCATCATATGGGATACTTCTTAAGTGTTTTGATTTAAGTTTGCCACTCCCTGGAATAGTTATTGTCTCATGTGACTTTTTTATTTATTCCGAGGTGATTTTCTTAGATCTGCATGAGATTGATTCTAGTTTCAGCATGGCTCTAGACAAAATAACCAAGTTATTTAATTTCTGGGAATCTTCTCGGTATATCTAGAATCAGCTCGAATGGTATCTCTCTATTTTAGATTTTATTGATCAATCTCGGTTTAAATTGTACCGAGATTATTCTGGCTACCAATTTTTATTTCCTTTTCAGTTTATGAAGTGCCAGAATTTGTTTATTTGGAAAAAATTTTAACACTAGGGTGTTCTTTGATTCACCTTGAAGTTGCTCATCAGATGATTTCATTGAATCACCTTTTCGTCAATTCTTTCAATAGATTAGCTCCGAATTCTTTCTTAGAGCAGCAACAAAAGTCATTATCAATATCTAGGAGAAGAGAGTCTAGACTTTGGAGATGATTTTATAAAAAGAAAATGCTGACTCTGCAAGAATATAATGGTCCTAATTTTCTTCACCTTATTCTTGAAGATAGAATGCAACAGATTCAAGCAATTTACTGAGCTGGAGGTGATTATTTTCTCTCAGTTAATCATATTGAGAACAAGCCATTTCTCAAAATTTCTTCGAGTTGATGATCAGAGTTTTGATGTTGTTGAAGTGACGGATAGTGATCACTATATTCACTAGAGGAGAGGATCTACTGGACGTAGTCTGAAAAACTATTCACCTGGTAGATCTCGAGTAAGTTTCTGTCTTCCACCTTTCAATGGGGATTGACTAACCGGGAAAGCCTTATGGGAAATTGTTCCAAAATGTGCTACATTGAGATGCAGAAGGGAACTTTAGAACAAAAACAGAGACATTTATCGAGATTGACAGGAGAATGCTAGCAAAATTGAGAGCTCAGCTCAAGTCAGAGTTTTACTTTTCTAAGAACCCCTGATATTTATACCATTCAGCAGAGCATACTAGCTGCTATTTTGACGCATATTTTATTAATTTTTGAATTTCTTACAAAGACAACGTGACACAAGATAGTGAAGTTTTTCATCCTAGGGGGTTTTCTTTTTAAATATTTTGTAAAAATCCTCCAATAACGCTTGCTAAAATACAAGTTTTTTATTTATCCGAGTATGCAATTTAGATAAGAATATTTTTTTGTTACTATTGATTTGAAATTAACAAATTTATGCAGATTAATTTTAACTTTTACTAATTTAATCAGTCCTTAATAATAAGTAATAAGAAGGAGCAAAATAATAATTAATAGAAATACTTTCTAAAAAATATTTTATATTTTCCAATAATTATTTCCTTATCGCTATTTCCTACTAAATTTACAGCAAGCACTTTAAATCAGAAAATTTTCAACTCATTAAAATTTTTTATTACATTTCAAAAACAAAACAAATCATAAAATATTTCAAAAAGAAGAAAGAAACATAAAAAATATGGAAGTCAACAAAGTTACTTCAAATAAATGGAAGTGTAGAAAACATCCAACAGTTCTATGCGATTTTATCTGTTTAGAAGAAGATGCCAAAGATAGAGTTGTATGTTTCCAATGTGTGTAGAAGCGCTTGATTCCAGTTTCAAAGGTGATTTAAATGAGTTCTGTTTTAGCAGCAAAGAATTGTTAAATCTTATAATTCTATCCTCCACTTGACAATTAAGATTTATCTGAGAAGCTAAAGGATCTTAGCTCACCATAATCGATAGAAGAAATCGATCTTTTTTTTAAGAAACTAAGAGAAGATTTAGAAAAAGAAGTGTTAGCAGCTCAACAAAAAGCAAAAAAATTCTTCATAAAATAGCAGGAAGCAAGATAATCATTATTAGATGAATATATGAGAATTGCGGAAATAGAGAAGCTGAAGGAGCTGATCCTTTCTGAAAAAGAAGGAACTGACACAGAATTGGATAACTTCATAAAAGACAAATGGAATAAGGCAGAAATAAACTAATAGATATTGTAGGAACTAATAGAACAGTATGAGGCTGGATAATTTATCTCGACTAAGAAACCAAAATTAATAGCCCAGAAAATGATTTAAAGTCTCAGAACTATTGATTTTTTTGGAGATTAATTTTCACCAAAAGTTAATTTTATTAAATCCACCTTTGGAAGTTCTTAGATGATGAAAATCAAACAAATAGATCTTTCTACTTATTAAATAAAAAATAGATCTCCTGATTACTGTAATTAAGTATTTCTTGATCCTATTATCAATCCTAAGCAGAAGTACATTTTTCATATCGAACTAGAATAGAAAAAATAAATTTACTCCAATCATTTCATGTTTGGCCTTGTGAAGGATGAACGAAAAGATGATGATTCTGCAACTACCTCATTTATGTATTATGATGATCTGTTAAACATTGGAGGAATTACTAAGTACATCAAGGGTGATCCAATGCAATCTGGAGATTAAAACACAGGAAAGCGCAGCTTCGAGGTGAGAGTACATCTAGATCAAAAACTACTGAGAGTCGCTTCCCTCCATGACTATTCCTCAATTGCAGAGATGGATAACCCATCCAAAATTAAACCTAATCAAGATTATCGGTTTTTCATTTCAATGTGTAGCTAAGGTGATGTGATAAGGATCAAGAAGATGGAAATTGTAAGTAACTTTGATGATAAGATGTGAAATATTTTTTGATAGCATTTTTAGTTAAATTAAATTATTTGTTTAAATAAATATTTATCTTAAAAGTCCAATAAATTTTAACTATGTTCACAACTCACTTTAAATCAAACAAGCTTTCAACTCAATAAAATAATATTGTTTTTCAAAAATAAAATAAATAATAAACAATTTTAAGAAGAAGAAGGAAAGAGAAAAGAATGGAAGTCAACAAAGCAATTTCAAATAAATGGAAGTGTAGAAAACATCCGACAGTTCTATGTGATTTTATCTATTTAAGAAGGAGACGCCAAAGATAGAATTGTATGCTTCTAATGTGTGTAGAGGCGCTTGATTCCTGTCTCAAGGGTAATTTAGATGAGTTCTGTTTTAGCAGCAAAGGATAATGAAATCTTGTAATTCTATCCTCCACTTGACGATTAAGATTTATCTGAGAAGCTAAAGGATCTTAGCCCACCATAATCGATAGAAGAAATCGATCTTTTTTTTAAGAAACTAAGAGAAGATTTAGAAAAAGAAGTGTTAGCAGCTGAATAAAAAGTGAAAAAAATCTTCATAAAATAACAGGAAGCAAGAGAATACCTATTAAAAGAATATTTGAGAATTGCCGAAATATAGCAGTTGAAGAAGTTGATCCTTTCTGAAAAAGAAGGAGCAGAGATGGAACTAGATAACTTCATAAAAGACAAATGGTATGATGCAGAAGAAAACTAAGAGGTATTTTAGGAACTAATCAGATATTATGAGGCTGGGTAATTTATCTCGATTAAGGAATCAAATTCAATAGCTCAGAATATGATTTAAAGTCTCAACACTATTGATTTTTTTGGATACTAATTCTCACCAAAAGCTAATCTTATTAAATCCACCTTTGGCACTTCTTAGTAGATGAAAATCAAACAAATAGATCATTCCACTTATAAAGTTAAAAATAGATCTTCTGATGACTGGAGTTAAGTATTTCTTGATCCCATTATCAATTCTAAGTAGAAGTACATTTTTCATATCGAACTAGATTAGAAAATAGATGATTCAGAAAATGAGTTTTATTTTGGCCTTGTGAAGGATAAAGGAAAAAATGATCATTATGCATTCAACTCAATGATGTGCTACAATGATTAGTAAAACATTGGAGGTATTACTAAATACATCAAGGGTGAACGAATGCAATCTGGATATAAAAACACAGGAAAGCACAGCTTCGAGGTGAGAGTACATCTAGATAAAAAGATACTGAGAGTAGCTTCTCTCCCTGACTATTCCTCAATCGCAGAGCTGGATGACCCAAACAAAATCAATCCTGCTAAAGATTATCGGTTTTTTCTTTGTATGGGTAGCTAAGGTGATGCAAAAAGGATCAAGAAGATGGATATTGTAAGTATCTTTGATGATAAGATGTGAAAAAAATTTATTTGACTAAAACTATTAGTTCAAAAAGATATTTCCCTTAATAAGGCAATTAATATCACTATTGTTGCATTTTTTTGGGATCTTTTTTTTGAGTCTTTTTGTTGTTATGGAGATTTTACTTTAATAATCAAGTCTAGTTCATAGTAAAGGTGATATCAAAAGAATCACCAAAAGCAGTATGGTTAATATTTTTAATAAAAATAATTTAAAAGAATTTCGGAGGTTTATGGGATTACTCTCGACCGCAATAAATTATTTAAATCTAAAAAATACATCTATTATAATGTTGGCAACAATTTTTGGGATTAGTAATGACTAATAAGAATTGAAGAGTTTTCTAAAAAATTTATAAAAAATAATGTACAGCATTATTTAAACATTCATACTCCAGATTTAATCAAAGAAATATCTAAAGGAGTGAAAATATTTTTGAAAAGGCTTATTTTTAAAGCAAATGAAAACTGACTCACTTTAAGATTTTAATAATTATGTAAAACTTTCTTTCCTCTTCCTTTCATTGATATGAATCTGCAAAGAGAAAGAGGGGGAAATAAGAATTTTTCCTTTTTACAAATTATATTATTATTAAGTTACTCTGCTTTGCATTTTATTTATTATCTTTTAGCTCAGTGGAATTAGCTATTAAGCAAACAAATCATAACTATTCTTCTTTCGTTTTCTGCACCACTAGAATTATATCAACAAAAAGAGCACTGCTTTTCTAGAATCCAAATACAACAATCATACCCTCTCCAGCCTAAGTATGAAGGGCTCCCTTGTTGAAATATCACTTCATTCTTTTACAACGAAATACATTTTAGAAAATATTTTAGCCAAATAATATCCTAATCCCCTATTCAATCTTTTAAATATTCTTAAATAGACAAAAAGGCGAGAAAAAACGCGATATTTTTTCATATTATTTCAAGTTTATCCTTTCATATTACATAACACTACAAACAGCTTCGAAAAGTTCATCCTTTTTCTTTCATTTAACTGTTTTTTAAATTATTAAAGTTATTCCTCTTGAAGTTGCTCTATTTAATAATTAGATGACTGATTTTTTGATAAAAATCCTGTTTTTGTCTAAAAAAGGATTGATTGAGTAACTTCTTTTTTTCCCAGAAATCGGAAAAGGAATTGTAATTGTGTTAAGTGGGAAAGGAATATTAATTATTTATTTTTTTTGTATTTGGATAGATGTAGAGTAGACAGAGTTTCTTGTCAGAAATCAAGTTAATCTCATTTATCCACAAGAAACTACAAGAAATCGAATAATTAAAAAATAATAATAATCAAAAGTTGTCACCAGCTATTTTCTAGTGGCGATTGTTAATTGATTTAGAAAAGAAAAGACAACGCAGTTGATATTATTTTCTACCTGTTTTCTCTTTGCGTATGGATACAAATTACCTTTGATTTATTTCATTTTCTAGCTCTTGAAATGCCCAACAATCTTTCCTTCTTGTTCTATCAATAATCGTAAAATCAATAAAAACAACTCAACAACTTCAGCAACATCTAAATATGGATAACTCTTCTTCTGAACTCTAAATTTCAACATCTCTCACAGAGAGCAACCTCAGAATATCAATAACTCCTCCTTCTCCTGGTCCTAAGAAACGAGTCCCAACTAGCATCTGCTGCGTTGTCGATGTGTCAGGATCGATGGACTCCTAAGCAGATTCATCAGGACTTGTAACATCCTCTGAAAAGTACAAATTGTCCATTTTAGACATCTGCAAACATGGACTCAAGATGGTAGTGCACAGTCTATCCAGTGAAG
>Ga0302271_10002052_pt1 | contig 18563 bp, 17 predicted proteins | sample III_Bog_N1_1_FD_198767 | JGI IMG/M metagenome (GOLD analysis project Ga0302271, IMG submission 198767) | Peat permafrost microbial communities from Stordalen Mire near Abisko, Sweden - III_Bog_N1_1 | ecosystem: Environmental > Terrestrial > Soil > Wetlands > Peat | place: Sweden: Abisko...
CATACTACTCGACTGAATAAAACAATAATCATTTATACGTTGAACCTATGTAATTTTCAGTGGGCAGCGATAGCCCAGCGCTTGTAATAGATAACGACCTAAAAGGAAGAACATTCACTAGTTAAACATACGCTAGTCCGCCATTAAACGATGCTGACTCTGACGACTATGCTGCATCAGGGTTTGACTGTCTCGATTTAGAAATCTACACCATACATTTTCTATGAAGAAAAAGAAGTGACAATGAATTTGAAGGTTTAATTTCTAATAATTTATTACTGTTTATTATTTAGAACTAACTACATACATATATCAAAGTTATCTATTATTAAAAATCTATTTATTAAGTACCAAATGAGTATATTATTATGTACCAAATGAGTATATTATTATGTGTAACTCAAGTCAATAATCATCAATAAATTTATGTATTTGGGGGTACAATCACACAATTCTGCAAAAGAAGGGAGATATTTACAGCCTTTATTTGATTGTTAATACGAATACTAATAATTGACTTGTTTTTTTTTAATTTCTAGAGGGAAATTAATGAAATTACGCGATAAACTAACAGTTGATCCTTTAACTAAGGATGGCTGCTAATTCGGTGAGTACTTTAGTCCATATAATGTACCTATGCATGTGAATAACTCGAAAACAATCTTGAATCCTATAAAAACGGATATGCTAACGAAAGAATTTCATTATTCACGTCGCAGTCCACTTAGAAATATTAAATCTCCACTAAAAAATCGCTTGCTTCTAGTGATATCACCACCTGTTGGCAGCAACAATCTCAGCTCCCAAGATGAAAATGTTCATACTATTAGTCCACTAAATCACTCCGCTGCGTTGAATCCTCCAAAAAACAACGATTCTTCGATTCTTGATGGATTCTCTAATTCTTCTAAAAGACATAACTTCACCCCTGATCGTAACCATCGTCCAAGATTGTTCTAAGATGTATTCAGTAATAAAAGTCATCATGAAACTGATTCTCCTATTTTTAATTGCTAGAACTCCCCTGTAAATATGATAAAATGTATTAATTAGCTGTTTTCTCCTGAAAAGATGCAGTCTCCCTAGTAGACATCTCCTATTAAAGGGAAAAAGTTCTCTAAGAGAATTTAAGAAGAGAATAAGTCAAAATTATAGAGAGGATTCTATATGAGGTTAAGAGCGGAAGAGAATAGTAAGTTATAAGCGATTCAAAAACAAGATTTTAATCTTACTTTCATAGAGCATCCTGAGAATATTAGGAAATAAGTCTAAATTCCATCGGATCCATTGAGATGGAATGATAAGAACAATATTGAATCAGCTGGGAGTCTCAGTGGAAGGATGAAAAATAATGGAAATAGTTAAATGGTTTAGAAAAATAAGAATTATGGTTAGTATAAAAATAAAGAGCTATTAATTTAAGAAAATAGTAATAACAACTACAGCAGCATTATCAACAACAATAACAACAACAAAATCGATGAATTTATAAATAGACATTTCAGTACGAGATTAAGAGATGAAACCACCATAGATGGATTGAATGAGAGGTTATTGCAAGGATAGTAGACCTGCGAAATTGCTATTGAATCAAAATATCAAGAATCAGATAATAATACTAATAATAATTAAGAAGTCAAAGCGGATAATAACAAAAAAGAGGATATCTTTGATGTCCTGAAACTCTGCAGTGATTACCTTAGAAAGAAAGACAAGAGGTCTCATTCATCGCATTAATTCCCTTCAAAATTCGTGAAGGTAAAAAAATAATTGTAAATCTACCCAACTGAAATAACTACAGAATCTTCTAACAACGAGTTCAACCATCCAAAAGAGCAATTATTCTCTCCTAAGACATATGCTCGGTAAGGAAAGCTCATGAGATAATACACAAGTAATATGTAAGAAAATACTGAGAAAAAATAAGCAAACAAAAGTGATTGTGGAGGGAAATTAGGAAATGAGTCAATCAGTCATAAAAATCTCAGGCAAGATGTAAGAACGAAATGTTAGGAGTTTTGATCGTTTTTTTTGATAAATTTTTCTATATGTCTTTGTTTTTTTGAAGGTTCATGCTGGTAGTTAGACTCTTGAAATGCTCTACAAAGATGATTAGTCATCTCTTCCTATTCAAAAGATCACAGAATTGATCGCTTTGAACTAATCTTATCTTCAAAACACCTCTCCAATTCGAGTTTAAAGATCAGTTATAGAACCTACAATTTTTAAAAATTTCTACAGCAAATCGATATGCAAGTAGACTATTCTCCCTGGAGATATCAATAATAATAAAAGTAATTTCGAACTTCAATCTAATACTCTACTTCTTGGTGATGAGAAGTATTTGGATTCTCTACCATTTACCCCTTTACAGACAACATAATAAGGTTTCCCTACTCGCTAAAAAATCTACCTTTCAAATAATTAATCGAATTTTGAGTAAAAAAAGAGATTTCGTCATCACAAACCCAGCAACGGCCATGTTAATAATCCTATTAAGCAACAAGAAAACACATAGATATTGTCTAGGAAGATACTTAATTGGGTTGAAGAAAGAAAGGAAAACAAAGAAAAAGAGAAGAATTAGCAAGAAACAAATGAACAAGATCGCTAAGAAAATTATTACGAAAATGACACAGACATTGAGATACTTCCATGGGATGATAAGAACAATAGCAACTACAATGAATATGAAATATTCCCAGGAGCAGGGGAAGAAGAGATAACATTTTGAGGTAGATAGAAAAAGATAGAAAAGGATGTCTGTAAATGAGTGCTTTTATTTTTGACTGAAAAAGACTTAACTTCTTCAGCTTATTATGCTAAGAAAATTAATAATATATGTGTTAATGTACTTCTCCTATTTTGTATGTTAGTTCTTTCCTTTTCACGAATAATTCGATAGATCGTGAAGTGAATGTAAAGAGACCTTTTTGGTAGGCACGAAGTAATTCTAATGTGCGTTGTGTGGGTTAGAAGCAGAACCATTTATGTTGTTGATGTTGATATTGTTGGTGTTGTTACCGTTGATGTTAATATTGTTGACAATAAGACTGTTATTGTTGTTCGAATAAAGTGGCATTGGATTTATATTATTTTCATCACTTCCGTTGAGATTTAATACCATTTGATTCTACGGTTGCTAGTTCAGTAATCGCTTTCTGTTATTCATGTCGACGTAGAAAGAATCATTCCTGCTTCTATCTCGGCTTCGAAAGCTCTCGAGAGTGAATGAATTGTTCTAGCTATTCTAGATTGCAAATTGATTACTTCGAGTTACTTTAACCCCCATGACATTATCCATGCTTTCAGGCCGATGTCGTGATGGCTGATCGACTTATAAAAGACTACTAGGTGTTCGAAGTGGCATGGATTAGTTAAAATTATCTCCAGGGATGGTGCTCACATTAGAAGGGATAATTAGTGGTGTGTTTAGATTCAGCATACTTTGCACAACACTTGGGAGATATTAACTGTTACTACCAGCACCACCTAGAATTAACTGCTGCTACTGCAGGAGATGCGCAGAATTAGGCCCACTATTTACAATTCCTCCTCCTAATGGATTCAAGAATGATGCATCAGGGGAGATGAGTCTCTTGGAACTTTTTGTAAATCTGTAGATTTCATTCCGGGTATATTTATAGCAAGACAGCCCGATATATCCGTCTTCTTCTGGGATATCTTCCTCCCTTCTATCTTTTGTCATTTAGTGATTAGCGAATCGTTATTTGAGTGTATGGATCCCAAGGATATCCGCGTACAACTCATATACAATATGCGTGCCTGTGTCTGCTTCAGTGAAAACTTTAGGGAAATACGGTCCAAGTTTTCCGATTATTTTCTAGTTTACTTTCATCCCAATGCCTAATCCTTTTTTCTTACTCGCAGGGTTTGCAGAAGTGATATTCTAGAAATAATTGGAAAAACTACTAACTTTTCGAAGTGGCTGCTTCTATGACTTTTTTCGTAAAGCTACAATTCTCACTTGATTATTGTTAGTGTTTTAATGGAGTGTAGAGAACATATCATCGTTGACGTTCATGAATTCATTCACACCTGGTCCACTGTCTAAAATGTCAAATCTAAAAGTCTTCAGCCCTAGATTCATACAGGAACGGACTGATATTGAAATATATCCTTTGTCTATGCCTTCTAAAGAGTTCTGTAGGTAATTAAATAAGACTTGCTTGACACGGCGTTGATCTTGGATCATATGGTGATCTTCGTTCATGTGATCAGAACAGAAGAACATGACTTTTTTTTGACGACATTTTTCGATCATCACATCACTGACTTCTTGGAGAACTTTTCTCAAAGAAAAACTACGGATTTTCGTGTTGCCCATGGCTGAGGAGTATAAACGATTGTCTTTATTGTTATTGTTATTGTTATTGCTATTTGAGTTATTATTCGATGAACTCTATTGTTAGTTTTTGTTTTGCTAGCTCTAACTGCTGAGTTATTAAAGTGGATTAATTGAACTAACTTGATTAAATCCTAGAACACCTTAAATACTTGGTGCTCCATTTGTACCATTGCCCCCGCTATTGCTGTTAGCAACATTTTCTTGATTTCCTAATAAGTCAATATCGATACTTTGTTTCGGAGAAGCATTAGGATATGGTGGATCTTTCTTGAAGGATTTTTTAGGAGATGAGGTTTCCTTACGATTTTACGGACTGGTACTCCTGAACAATTGTTAAGATTTCTACCTCACAGGAGGCATAAAAGAAGATTCTTTTTCTCTAATATATTCTCGCACGGAGGCTTCATGAGGTTAACCTTATCCTCCATTGAATTAATTGTTCTGTTAACTCGATGAAATTTGAACGTTTTTTTCAAATACAAAATCTAAAATATTGTGGATCCCTGTGAAGATGCTCATTACTGAATACTTCAAATCATAGTAAATGTTACTCTAGCTGATCGGAATAGCCAACTAGCCTATTTCAGTAGATAACCGTACAATTCTATCCTAGAAGAACCTTAAGGTATCCTTGAATAGTTCATGATATTGTTTCTTACTTTGCTTAAGGATTTTAATGTTCTCTTGGACGGAATTATCTTCTACACTGACAAGCAAGAGAGGTTCATTCACAGAGAACTAAAAGACTTAAATCTTGTAGAAGCATCTCCCCTGTGGTTTTTTCTCCCAATCTTCGCAGTAGTATCCTTTTAGGATCTCAAAGAATCTGTCAAAATAAGCAGTGTGTCACAGAAAAGAAAAGTTAACAATGCAAATTTCAAAAAAAGAACTAGCTGAAAATAAACAATATCTTTTAGGCATTTTGTTTCTCTTTTTTACTTTTGTTCTTTTTCGAAATTCGAGGAATTCTTCTTATTCACAACACTCCTCATACTTATGAGCTTTTTAATAGACGGATTTCGATCGACTCTAGAAGGTGACACAGATCCGTTGTCTTCTGCTGGGCTATCTTCGTTGAGGGATTTGAGATCTGTGATAATTTTCTTGTTACCTATAACTAACGGCTTAATGTTGAGCTCTTATCGCTTTCTTGTTTCTGAAGCAATGGCATGGTGCTTCTCTAGGATGAAGTCTCTCAAGGTGCGCTTAGACAAAGGTGAATCCAAGCGGATACATTACATGAATTTATTGAAATTTTCGTCATTATCAACTTTAAAGTTAATTTGTGCTTCTTTGTTTGATGCGTTGAGGCCGATTTCATTAGTGATAAGGTTGTACTTGGAGATCATTACATTAATAGGGAGTACCTCGTCGACAATGAGGTTCCACTGCTCACGTTGCTTAGAGTTTAAGAATGCTAATCTTCTGAGTTTCTCGTTTTTAAATAGATTGAATGTTGTCAAGAAACCTAAAGTAGAAAGAGAAAACAAAAAAGGGAAGTTATTGGTTAGCAAGAGTAGGAGGGTTAGTATGAAAATCACCTAGAATTTTATTGTATTCTATGAATTTTATTTACTATTGGAAACCCTGGAAAACCCATGATGCATTTATCTATTTTTACCTGATCCAACGCAGAGTACAAATAGCAAGATGATATCTTTAATTTCTTGTTTGTCTGAGTCGAAATCCAAGAGAGACATAAAGAATATCACAGACCGACTACTGATTAGCAGAAGAAGATCCCACACAAACGTGTGAGTTTTCATGAATATCCCAACAGCATAAAGAAAAATATCCTAAAGAAACAGCTACTATCCTACTGAAAGTCTTTCATCTAAGGAGGTTAAAAAAACTACATAGCATATTGTATTGTAAATATTCAGCAGAAATATCAGCAATCTTAGATGAACTCTGTCATTTTTGATCAGAAAAAATGACACAAAATGGAGAAATGAATTCAGGGACAGAAACGAAAGTGCTGTCGTGTGACCTTGAATCCCTTGGCTTATTGCGCCTGCTACACTCATGCAAACCACTGCCACAATTGACCACACATAGAATCCTGAACTAGCGTTGAAACGAGCACCCTGGTATTCTACTTCAAGATCGTTGTTTCGAAATCTCAGTGAATAAGGACGAAGCTAGTATTTACTGAAATTGTTCTGAAAATATGTTATTTTCATGCGGGTCTTCTCCCTCATTGCGAAGACTCACGTGGATTTTGTAGTCTTCTTTTTGTTGTTCTCCTTCCCACCCTCCACCTTTGTTTTGTCTCCTTCACTTTCTTCACTGAAGGATTCTTCTAAATTTACTTGGATGTTATTAATTCTTGATTTTTTTTGTTTGCTTAACATCTCCCACGAATAAGCTCACTTTGTTTCATGTAAATCATTAAGTTAGAAACAAACAAAGGAGAGTATGTAAATAAGATAATTATAATAATAGTAATATTAATCCTCTGCGGATCTTGTGGTCCTAACGTTCTGAATTCGACTTTGAAGATTTTATATTTTTTGTAATGAGGAAGAAATTGTACTTTTATCTAATAATTCTTCTTAGTTTCTCACATGGGTTATTAAATGAATTTCCCGCAAAAACATCACTGGAGTTTTAGATAAAAAGAGGGAGACGAATTAATTTTGTTAATCTGACTCATTCTATATATTTATCCATTCGTTTAATTTGCCATTTTGTTTCTTAGAAAGCCAGCAGTCATTCCTTAGCTTACTCTCTTCTACTTTCAAATTAAAGATTTTGTTAGAAGATACCCTCTTGCTATGAATACCACGTAAACGAACTCAAACCCGCAATATTTTATGCTGAAAGTCACTGTAATTATTGAATAATATTCTGTCATATGGAAAAATAGATGGTTTCGAAGCTTAATAATTAAAAAATTAAACGGAATATTACTGAATCTAAAATAGTCTTATGAAACTCCTCTTGACTAATGTAATCAATTAAAGAAAATGTGAAAAAAACAAAATAATTATCATGAAGAACCTTAAATTATTCCAGCAAATACTACTGCAAAGGAAATTAAAACAGACAAACAAGAATTTGCAAATAATGTATTTTTTTTTTTTTCCATCAAAAATTGAATATTTTTCTTCAATTCTAATAGGTATTCTAGCAAATAATGGGTTGTGGAACTTCTAAATCTCATAATTCTATTATTGAACCTTAGAAAAAAGAACCATAAAAAGAGGAACGAATTAAGAAAAACTCACTTGATGAAAGGAACCTACTTATCAAAGATATGGTTATTGGTTAAGAATAAGGAGATGAAGAATAAGAAAAATAAGTTTTAGAAGAACATCGAAAGAATTCGATAGCATTACCAATAATTCTTGGAGACAAGTAAAATCAATCAGAAATAATAGCAGTAGAAACTGAAAAATAGCAAGATAATTTATATAATAATTGGAAAGTACCAGTTCATCATGAGGCTTAAGAAGAATTTGTGATTAGTGACTAGCATCGAGACCAACAGCAAGGAAAAAAATACGAATTTTCAAAGCTAGAATCTTCTAAAAACAATAGTCTATCTCTCAAGGAAAACATAGAAGATCTATTGTAGTAATCTAGCCTATCAATTAAGACTAAGCCCATATGTGAGTAAGAATTATAAGAACTTCATAGCCCTGAAAATATTAATAGAAATAACACCAATTCTGGCCTTGAAAAACACGAGGATTATTTTATAAAATCCTAATAAATATTCCCCCATACATTAGATCATCAACGGATACCTGCAAATCCGAGAACTCTAAGCTAGAGTAACATCATTCATTGTGATTTTTTTCATCCTAATACATCAAATGCGAGCATTATAAATCTTAATGAAAGTCACCCATTCACAGAAAGACACTACATAAGCTCAATAATGATGTCTGGCAGTGCAGTTTAATTATCATAACGATACCAGCAATAAGAACAATCTGATCCACAGTTACAATTCTTTTCACATTATGGTTAATCTAGACGTATTTTGCCTGTTTGGGAGGAGGATAACTGCAAAAATGATGACAAATAGTAAACATCCAGGATTTATATTCAAACACCGAGAGAATAGTCTCAAAATTCGCATGAAAAAGAAAGAAATAACATCCATGAAAAATCTAAATAAGCCTCATAATTTGTGTCATAATAATCTCAGAATCTACAGAATTCTATTAAGGATACTTATCCTACATACTGTGAGACTTACAACAAAATATTCAAGTCATCTTTAAAATAATAGCAGTTTAGGAAAGATAATCCATTTTTAATCGAAAATGCTGTTAAGCAATATAATCTTGATTGCTAATAAACTGCCAATCTAGAGAGAGTACTTAAAATACTCTTGAGATGCAATGAATGCATCGATAGATTGGTAGCTGTGATTTGTTTCGGATTCATTTTGAATGTGAAAGATATTGGGCGTGGAAATAATTAGCATAATTCGGATAATTCTCATAAATAATGTTCTCGCTCTATTAAGGCTATGTTTTTCTTCTAAAGAACGGGAGAAGCGATTACATTAGAAGAAAAAATATAAAAAGAGGTTAATTTAATGGAGAGAATAAAAGCATATTCAGGGTTAGTTACAATGAAAAGTTATACTGTTGAAATGATTGATTTGAAGGATCAACGAATTGGGGTGATGATAATCACCTTAAACTAAGAAGTTAATGGAACTTTGAAGGATTATAGATTGATGTGGGAAGAGAGAACCTCCAGAAATTCTTAGAGTCATATGATATCCCCTGGGAGTGATTTCTTAAAATGTTCTACGAGTAATCTTAAGAGTGATCAAATGATCAATTAAAATGAATATCTTCGTATTAATGAAAGAAGCATTGTGAAAAAATCAAAAGAAATGGTTTCTGCATTGAAATCTGTCTTCAATACAAGCTGTAAAAATTACTCCTTAGCTGAAACAGTTATCCTTATCTGTTCCTAAAATGATAACCTTCTTCTATGCGATTTTGGGACACAAGCGTTATCGTTAACTTACAGATATATTTATCAATAAATTACCTAGAATCTTGTGCTGTAGAGTCCATAAATTAGAGTGATGTTGGGTAATCTAGCAGCTGAAGACGAAAATCTTATTTAACAATCTTCATTTTTAATATCTGACAGTAACTAGATTTACTCAGCTGGAGTATCTTTAGCGTTGCTTGCTGGCATCAAAGAATCTTCTTTAGTTAGCTATGCGTAATCTAGTTTGAAGCCCTCCATCGAGATAAATAACTCACAGGAGAATTTGAATAATCAAAACGATGCATTCACACATCCATCTTACAGCACACGTCTAGCAGCTTACAAAGCTAATTTAATGCAATCTTTATTTTTGGATTCACTTCCATAACATTCGATTTTGTTTGAAAAATCACATTTAATTGTGAATTACCTCTTAGCTTAATCGTTGAATTTGTCGGTTTTTCCTGTGATTACATCCAGAGAAAATGACATTAACTACGTTTTAATGTAGTTTTTGAATATTGACGAAGAAGAAAGGAACATAGAGGAGTTAATTAATATCACTGAAGTGTTATCATCTAAGTATTTTATTGATTATCCTATCTCTAGAATTGAAAGGGAATATGTCAAAGGTCCAGTTTAATCAAAGGCTCCTGAGGTCAATATATTTCTAGAGCTTAAGAAGGAAAATAATGATAATACAGTTATCCCTGGATAAAAGCAGCAAAACGCTGATTTTCACTATCAAATGGCACTAGGTTATTATGAAATCGATAAGAATTAAGAGGCAGCTTTAGATCACATTCTGAAAGCACTACAATTCACCCAAGGAGGTAACACTGGGGAGTATTTAAACTCACTTGGATGCATTCTGCTATAAATTAATAATTTCGAGCAAGCCTAGATGGCATTTCATCTTTCAATTCAGCAATCCCCAAGTTATGCACTTCCATATTTTAATATTGGATTGATCAAGCACAAAGTTGAGAGAACTCCAGAAGCAGCAATGAAACTGTATTAGCATAGTTTAGATCTTGATGAAAATCTGATAGAAAGTGTATTCAACATGGCAGTTATTTAAAAAAATTATCTTAATCAAGTAAATTCTGCTAGAAACAATTACATATTTTGTTCTAAGGTCTTCCCCAAAGATAGTTAAGTTGATAATAATATTGGAGTGCTTGAGATGAAAACTGCTTTAAAAAACGAAGAAATTAAGGATGGTTTTGTTAAATAGCAAGATAGATTATCTGCAAAGGAAAATAGAGTTTAGCTCAATAAACATTAAGAATGCTTTAGAAATGCTTTAAGAAAGAACAAGAAAGATATAGTAGCTTTAGCTCACCTATCTCTGGAAGACAAGAGTAAAGAAGCTGATTTGAAGAGCTTAATGAATAATGATTTTTCTTAGTTTGGATATGGCCGTGTAATATTGGGTGAAAAAGAACTAAATAAGAAATCACCTGATATTCCTATTGCAGTTCGTTATTTCCAGAGTGCTTTAATAGTTCAACCGAGCATCTGTCTAGCATCTTACAAGCTTGGTTTGATTTAATTCTAAATTCACAAAAATTTTCTGGCTTCTATTAGGTATTATAAAAAAGAGATTCTTTGCGATTAGAAAAATTACTTACCTTATTTTAGTCTTGCAAAATCATACTAAAACCTTCTTTATTCAGCAGAAACAGCACAGTAAGCGTATAAATTAAAGCATTTAATTCTTGCAAATTACAGGGCTGCTATTATTTTAAATCCTAAATCATATGAAACTCTGAATAACCTTGCAATTTAAATCAAGAAAATTGGATATGATGAGGGGATGTTCAAGGGAGAGAATGGTAAATAATTTAGTTCTTTGATTTAATCGCTATTGCAAGCTGCTTTAGATTTATCGCCAGAGAGTGAAATTATTCATTAAAACATGTAAAAGTTATATGCTGGCATTAATCAGGAACATCTTGATGAACACCACTTGATTATTAGCACTCTAGATGGAGGAGGCGAAAAAGCAAGAAGAGGAGGATAGTGAACAAAGAAAAGTGTTGTTTTTGCTTTTATTTATTTTTTATTATTTAATTTTCATGTTTTTCCAATTTTTTAATTTTTCTTAAAAAATGATTTCTTATTTAATTGAAAAAAAACCTAAAAATATACTATCAAAAAGATAATCAGTTTTAATTATTTATGCCTGAGACAGTGAATTGTTGATTTCAATAAATTAATACATTTTGTAGAATGAATTAGATCTGAAAAAAAAAAATTAACATAGCTTATTTCTTATATTCATTAGATTCGTTTTTTAAGAGTTGCTAGGAAAATAAATGCAGCAACAGTGTAAAAAGCAAAGAGTCCTAAAAGACATCCAACTGCCTCCCATTTTTCAAGGTCGAAATTCAAGGTGTCGATAGGATTTGGGATGTAGGGTGTGTGTGAAGTGGTGAATTCGTTGATAGAGACAGCCATGAAACTGTATTTGAAGGGAGATATGTATTAGAACCATCCAATCCAGCTGGCAAAGTCAGCTGAGTTTTTATAAAATCCTGCGAATAACATGAACGGCATGATGAGAAGGGGAGTTACTGCAATAGCAACCTTAGCGTCACTGAAGGCTGTACCTCCAAAATATCCAACTCCAAGTGCAGTACAGCTCATTAGGACACAGACTAGAATGAAAAATAAAACTTTTCCTGCATTTTCTGAGTTTAATCCTACCATCCAATATACAATGAGAGAACTGAGAGCTGGAAATATTATTGTTGGTAGGAGATCAACTAAGAATTTACCTATGAAATAAGGTCCTACTGTGTAAAGTTTGGCATTCTCTTCTCGAAGGAAAACAGCACGCTCTGATGGAAATGTGAGAATGCAGGGATTTAAAGTCATCATAAACATACCAACCATATAGAAAAAGAGGAAACCTGCTTTATCATTAAGATCTCGTGAGGTAGGATGGTTTTCTGAATTAGGAAGTCTCCAGTAAATAACACCAATAAAGAGAGCAATAACGATTGATTAAAAAAATCTTGCTTTTGTGAGGATAGGATTGCGGCTTAGAATCTTACACTATCTTTAAGCAATTTATCCTATTTAAAAGATGAACGAAGATGTGATAAGTCTAGAAGGAATTTATCTTGAAGTAACATTATCAATATCTTGTTTAACTAAGCCTTGAAGCTTGGAGTTGTATCCTTCAAAGTAAGTAGGGTAATTTTTGACATTAGTTTCGTTGCCGTGATGCATAATTTGCATGAGATAGTCAGCTGGATTGGAGAGTGTAGGACATTTGAATCCGATACTTGCAAAATGATTTACTACATTGATACCTCCATGTCCTTGATAAATGAATTAGCCTTCAACCATGAGCATCACGTTGTCAAAGAGGTTCCAAATGTCTGCAGAGGGCTAATGAATCGTGAAGATGACTGTTTTATTCTTTTCATGTGCAAATTTTTTGAGTAAATTAATGATGCTGAAGGCTGTAAAGCTGTCCAGTCCAGAAGTTGGTTCATCAAGGAAGATGGCACAAGGATCACTGACCATCTCATAGCCTATGGAAGCTCTCTTTTTCTCACCTCCTGAAATTCCTTTGACAAACAGACCTCCAATAAAAGTATTTTAGCATCTCTCAAGTCTAAGATTCTTAATGATTTCAGTCACTTTTGCTTACTTTTCCTGCACTGATCCCTTTGTCTTCAAGTTAGCAGCAAACTAGAAACATTCCTTCACTGTCATTGTCTCCTGTAATATATCATCTTACATAACATAAGCAGCGAATTGACTAAATGTATCTTGAGAAAACTATTAGCAATTAGCTAAAATATTTCCTTCTAACTTACTTCCTTTTCCTTCTTTAACTCTTTTACACAGAATATTCAGCAGAGTTGTCTTTCCAGCTCCAGACGATCCTAGTATAGCATTAACCGTACCAGCCTTGCATAAGCAATCTACTCCCTTCAGGATTTACTTTTGTCCATGTTTAGTATCGACCGAGTATCTAATATTCTTGAACGAAATATCCACACAATGACTTTCTTTTTCATTACTCATTTCAGGAACCACCTGTCCCTTTTAGCTTCCAGAAGTAGACATATTAATTTCCTTTTATTATCTTATTTTTTCGATTTATTTTGATTACAAATAAGTAGAACCTTCTCCTCTACAGCATTTCAAAAGTCAACCTTCTAAGAACAGAAGAAAATCTTAAATTTAAGTTGAATTTAATTAATTCTTTAAATTTTAAATAGAACCATAGGATAGATAGATCTAATAATATTGGATAAAAGTCTAATAAGCTGGCTGTAAATTTAGTTTCTAAACTCAGCAATCATCTAAAACATTTTCCTTAGGTTATGGTATGATAATACTGCACAGTTTTAATAAATTTGTAATTAAAATGAGATAAGAAGGATTGAGTCAGCATAAACGAAAAAAATAATTGAGAAATAACAAATAATTCAAGAGCTAACAGAAATACAAGAATATCAAAGAGGGGAATAATCTTAAGCTATCTATCATTGAATCGATTATGTTCATATGAACATGAGGAAGAAAATTGTTAAACCACCATAGACAGACCAGTTCATTTGTTTAGTCATATTTCGTTATTTAAATAATAACATCAGATTATTTTTTTATTACTAAACTATCTTTATGTAAGATTGTTAGTACTAGCTATGAACATCAAAAGGGACTTCTTTCATGTACTATTCAATGAGAATTTCATCATTTTTTATTTATTTTCTCTCATTAAATTAGCATCACTTGATTTCTGGTGAGATTTTGTATTGGCTTAGGAGTAGATTTTGAATATTTATTTGTATCTAGAATAATCTTCTTTCTTATTAATTGAATTGGTGTTGGGCATTTTATCCTTTTCATAAATAAATCAGAGTAGATCTTGTGAACAAAATCTTAGAACTTCTTTAGTTAACATCTTTTATTGGCTGGAAAACTAAGAAAAGGGAGTTGAACCACTGATTTGCTTGAAGTCTCTTTAGATATGAAATAAAAGAAGATGAGAGAAAAAGAATAATAGTTTAAAAATTGTAAAGTCTGTGGAGTAGTTTTTACTGTTAAAACTCTTAATTTTACATTATTTTAGAAGACACCACTCGAAATCTTAATTGCAAATCTAAAGTATTCTTGAAAAATTATTAAAATTTTGTGGGAATAATGTTGATTTAAATTGGTTAGATTTCTAAAAAGTGTTATGAAAATACATGAAAAATAAATCAGTCAATTAGACTAAAGAATAGTAACATAATAAAGAAATAAATGAGTTTGGATGCTTCATTAGAGTCTCTTCTTGAGTGTCGCAAGGAAGATAAAAGAAGAGATTAGTAAAAAACCTAGAAGTCCAGCAAGACATCCAACTGACTCCCATCGTGAAAGATCGAAATTTAATCTCACTAGAGGATCTGGATTATAGGGTAGATGTGAGGTGGTGAATTCGTTGATAGAAACTGCCATGAAACTGTATTTGAAGGGAGATATGTATTAAACCCATCCAATCCAGCTTGCGAAATCGGCTGAGTTTTTGTAAAATCCTGCAAATAGCATGAAAGGCATCATAAGGAGAGGAGTAACTGCAATAGCAACCTTAGCGTCGCTGAAGATTGAGCCTCCTAAATAGCCAAATCCAAGACCAGCACAACTTTAAAGGATGCAGACTAAAATGAAAAAGAAGACCTTCCCAGCGTTTTCACTATTCAATCCTACCATCCAATAGACCACCAGAGCACTAATAGTTGGGAAGATTATTGTTGGAATGAGATCAACCAGGAGTTTACCAATGAAATAAGGAAATACTGTGTATAATTTAGCATTCTCTTCTCTTAGGAAAACAGCGCGTTATGAGGGAAATGTTAAAACGCATGGATTAAGTGTCGAAATCATCATGAAGACATTAAAGAAAAAGAGGAAACCTGCTTTGTCATTTAGATCTCTTGCATTAGGATGGCTGTCTGAGTCAGGTAGTCTCCAGTAAATAGCTCCAAGAAAAAGAGCGACTATGATGGCTTAGAAAAATCTAGCTTTTGCAATGATTGGATTGCGGTTGAGGATCTTGAACTATCTTAAGGCAATTTGTTCTATTTAGTAGGGAAAGGTAGATGTGATGAGCTTTGATGGAATTGGTCTCGATCCTATGTTATCAATTTATTCTTCAACTGCATTTTGCAATTTTGTTTTATATCCTTCAAAGTAAATAGGGTAGTTTTTCACATTGTTCTCACTTTCATGATGCATAATCTGCATAAGGTAGTCAGCAGGATTGGAGAGCGTTGGACACTTAAATCCAATGCTTGCAAAATGATCGATAACATTGATACCTCCATATCCTTGATAAATGAATTAGCCATCTACCATGAGCATCACGTTATCAAACATATTCCAAATATCTGCAGAGGGCTAATGGATAGTGAAGATAACAGTTTTATTTTTTTTATGAGCAAAATTTTTTAGTAGATTTACAATGCTGAATGCTGTAAAGCTGTCTAGTCCAGACGTTGGTTCATCTAAAAAGATTGAACAAGGGTCACTCACCAATTCGTACCCAATAGAAGCTCGCTTTTTCTCTCCTCCTGAAATGCCTTTGACAAACAGACCTCCAACGAATGTGTTTTAGCATCTCTCAAGTCTGAGACTCTTAATGATTTCAGTCACTTTGGCTTCCTTTTCCTGCACTGATCCCTTTGTTTTCAAATTAGCAGCAAACTAGAAGCATTCCTTCACTGTCATTGTCTCCAGTAAAACATCATCCTGCATAACATAAGCAGCGAATTGACTAAATTTCTCCTGAGAAAACTGTTGGCAGTTGGCCAAAACTTCTCCTTCTAGTTTACTTCCTTTTCTCTGTTTAACCCTTTTACAGAGAATGTTCAGCAGAGTTGTCTTTCCAGCACCAGAAGATCCAAGAATAGCATTCACAGTTCCAGCCTTGCATATCCCATCAACTCCCTTGAGGATTTCCTTCTATCCCTGTTTAGTATCTACCGAATATCGAATATTCCTAAACGTAATATCCACTGAATGACTTTCCTTTTCATTATTCATTTCAGGAACAACCTATCCTTTATTACTCCCAGGATTTAACATGCGAGTATTTTTGTTTATTTTGTTTTTTGTGCGAATTACTTTGATTAAAGATAAGTGAAAATGATCTCAGCTCTTAAACCACATTCCTTCGCATCTAGAAGAAAATATCCAAAAGCAATATTTAACTAAAATTGTAAAGATCTCCATCGAATAAATTAATAACCCAAAATGTTACATTTCCTTATTCATTTTAATCGAAAGATTAACTTTCAGCTAAAGAAGCCACATCTTTCCTTTTTCTTCGAATATTTTCTGTGCCTTTTTTAAGTTTTTAAACGGATTTGCATCTTGTTCACCTTTTCCATACTCCATGTTCACCTCTTTCATACTCCATGTTCACCTCTTTCATACTCCATGTTCACCTCTTCCATACTCCATGTTCCCTCTAAAGCAACTATCAACCTAATCCCCATTATATTTAAAACATAATAAGACAATAAAATACTCGACACTTTCAAAAACCTTAGGCAATCAATTCTGATCCCATACCCGAATTAATTAGATCTTATAAATTTCAGTGATGTGTTTTACATTTCCTAAACAAAACTTATCTTTCTCCCCAACAAATCAAGCCTTAATAAAAAAAAAATCAAAGTCTATTAGCGCTTTCTTTCTTCTGTCTATTTGAATATCGTTCATTATTTCATTTTGTTTTGTTTTGAAAAGAACCCAAGATAAAAAATGAAGAATCCCAGTATTGTATTTCCTTTCTTCATTTTTTAATAAATATCTGGCATTCTTCATTGAGTTAACTTATTTTTGATGAAGGATTATTTTTTTCTTGTATTGGCTTGAAGAAAAGTGGATACTTAGGCTCTCTCATCTGTAATTCAATAATCTAAAAATCAATTTTAAGTTTCTCTATCACGCCCTCCATATAATTTGTGTATTTTTTGAGTTAACAAATATGAACTCAATTTAAAGTGGAGATCTTCTTGTGTTGTTGCCTGATTGTTTTTGTTGAAAAGCTGGAAAGATTGATAAATATTAAAATCTAATTAGTCTATGGACAATTTACAAAAAGAAAAATATTATTACAATTGAACTAGTGTATTAGTTCATTAAAGTCTCTTCTTGAGGGTTGCAAGGAAAAAAAATGAAACAATTGTGAAAAAAGCGAGGAGTCCAACTAGGCATCCAACTGCCTCCCATCTTTCAAGGTCGAAATTGTAGGTGTCAATAGGATTTGGGTTGTAGGGAGTATGAGAAGTGGTAAATTCATTGATGGAGACAGCCATGAAACTGTATTTGAAGGGAGATATGTATTAGAACCATTCAATCCAGCTGGCTAGATCGTCAGAGTTCTTGTAAAACCCACCAAATAACATGAAAGGCATGATGAAAAGTGGCATTACTGCAATAGCAACCTTAGCATCGCTGAAGGCTGAACCTACTAAATATCCTAATCCAAGTGCTGTACAGCTTTATAAGATGCAAATTAAGATGAAAAAGAAGACTTTTCCGGCGTTTTCAGAATTTAAACCGACCATCCAGTAGACTACTAAAGCACTAATTGTCGGGAAGATTATTGCTGGAATGAGATCAACTAAAAATTTTCCTATGAAATAAGGACTTACTGTGTATAATTTGGCATTCTCTTCTCTCAGGAAAACAGCACGTTAGGAGGGAAATGTAAGGACACATGGGCTTAGTGTTGACATGAAAACACTAACCATAAAGAAAAAGAGGAAACCTGCTTTATCATTTAGATCTCTTGCGCTAGGATGGCTGTCCGAGTCAGGGATTCCCCAGTAAATAGCTCCAAGAAAAAGGGCGACTATGATGGCTTAGAAAAATCTAGCTTTTGCAATGATTGGATTGCGGTTGAGGATCTTGAACTATCTTAAGGCAATTTATTGCGCTTAATAAGCAAAAGAAGATGTGACGAGCTTAGAAGGAATTTGCCTGGAAGTTATGCTATCAATATCTTGTTCAATTGAGCTTTGAAGTTTTGAGGTGTATCCTTCAAAGTAAATAGGGTAATTTTTAACATTTGTCTCACTACCATGATGCATAATTTGCATGAGATAGTCAGCTGGATTGGAGAATGTAGGACATTTGAATCCGATACTTGCAAAATGATTTACTACATTGATACCTCCATGTCCTTGATAAATGAATTAGCCTTCAA
>Ga0302271_10002054_pt1 | contig 18560 bp, 10 predicted proteins | sample III_Bog_N1_1_FD_198767 | JGI IMG/M metagenome (GOLD analysis project Ga0302271, IMG submission 198767) | Peat permafrost microbial communities from Stordalen Mire near Abisko, Sweden - III_Bog_N1_1 | ecosystem: Environmental > Terrestrial > Soil > Wetlands > Peat | place: Sweden: Abisko...
ATGGATTTCATTGACTTGAAGGCACTTTCTCTGCAGCCCTTGACAATGAAGTAGATAGCGAGATTGACTCTTCTCATGGGGGCAACGTCGACAGCTTGCTTTCTGACGACACCAGCAGTTCCAATTCTGGTGGAATCTTCTCTGGGACCAGCATTTTGAACGGCTCCGATGAAAACATCGAGGGGGTTTCTTCCAGTGACGAGGTGGATGATTTCAAAGGCGTTCTTGACAACCTTGATGCAGAGAGCCTTCTTACCAGCGTTTCTGCCGTGGAACATGAGAGTACCAATGAGTCTTTCAACAATAGGGCATTGAGCCTTTCTGAATTTCTTGACTTGGTATCTGCCAGCAGTGTGGGGCACAAAGACTTGAGACTTAGTGGTAGTGCAAGCAATGTAGTTTTGGAAGCAAGGGTCTTGAATCTTGACCTCTTCGTAATCCCAAGTGCCGAACAGCTTAGCCTTAGTGGCGAATCCTTTCTCTTCAGTAGTCATGAGCTTGATTTTATTATTTTTCCTTTTTCTCTTGTGAATGTTTTTCTTTATTTTTGCTTTCGTCTTTGACTCTGCTTTTTTAACCCCAAGACTTGGTTTGGATTTATTTTTCTTCAGTATATTTTAGCCTCAAAAGCAAGTGTTTCATGATATAAAAAGAAAATAATCATTTTTTGATCTTTTTCTCATGTTAAAAGTACATGTTTTTTCATATGAACTTTTCTCACAAATTAATTATAAAAAAAGTTCTTTTAACACAATACCATAGATGGTGGAGATTTGCTTTAATTATTACAAAAAATAAAGGATTTCGCAGCAGAGTCATCACATAAAACTTTATATAATTTAACCAACACTCGTCTGCTATGCAAAAATATATATCTGAAGAATACACGAATTAGTTAAGTTTTGTGCTTGTTTGCTTTCTTGCATTTTTATTATTATTCACAATAAGTTTCTTTTCGTTTCTCCTTGATTTTCTGATTTTCTGTCGTGCTTATATCCTCCTGACTCTCACAATCCCCTCTCATTCTCCACATTCGAATTTGAATTCACAGTTCTTAATTTCTGTTCCATCTTTGTTTGTAGCTGTCGCATAAATATCAGTGGAGCCAAACAGCAACGTTACTTTAACTGTCTTATCTTCCACAGATTAAGAAGGTTTGCCAATATCTATGCACAGCTCTCCTAATTATCTCACTGTTTCCTCGTCGACGAATTCAACATCACGCTTCTCCGTCACGAAAAATATTATCCTCATGACAACCTGTCTGCTGCGGACAGGACAGTAGATTTTAGTATGCACTTCCTCGCTGCCGACGCTGTCACCTCGACGGACAAACGCATCAAATACATCTTCACAGAAATCTTCCCCTTCAATCACCACCTAAATGAACAAATCACATTAATATGAATTAACAATTTTAGTATTTGTTGCCATTACTTTCTTGCTCTCGGGATGTTTCTCCGGATCAAATGTTGTAAGAGTGTTGATGCCATATGTCTTTTTAGCAATTCTAGAGGATATACTCCTGGGGTTTAAACCATAAAAGCAAGCTCCACGGATCACACTGACTTATGGACGACGAGGAACAAGAACTTAGACATTTGGTTTTTCGAATTTATTTTTGATTTCCTGTTTTAAGAAAGGGCTTTCTGAGAAACCACCGACCATGAAGATGAAATTGACTTTTTCGTTCTTTGCTTCTGTCTGCTTGATTAGCTGATCCACCTGGAAGTATTCAGTTGAAAAATAGTTAGTTATGCGGCACACAGCAAGGAGATGTACAAACACACAAATTATTTACCTTATTCTTGATGTTTTCAAAGAGAGTTTAAAAGAAAGATGCCATCAAAGCAGGAGGTAATTCAATGTTAGCAACACCCTTTGTTTTGATGTGGAACTCAGGTGGGTGCTTCTCGTTATGAGCTTTGACGAGTTTACTGAGCATTCCAGAGGAGAGATCACCGCCAAGATAGCTGAACTTTACCATTGTACGTTCATTTGGAGATCCCTTGAATTTTCTAAAAAGGAACAATAAATCAATGAAAAAAATAACAGAATAATAATATTTTTCTTTCAAATAATCATTTCAAAGCCATACCTCTTGATGATTTCGAAATCCTTGATGATATCTAGCCTTGCAAGGGCATTATCTAAGTATTTTTAGTACAGTTCCGGTCCAAAGAAATCTCTTAAGAATTCCTCAAAATAAAGTTCGACATACTTTGATCCCCATTCGCATCCACCACTTGAAGGAATTATCTCCTAGCAGAGGAACCTCTCGCTGACATCACACAGCAGCTTATGTACAGTTATATCAACAGTTCCACCACCGCAATCGAGTACCATCACAACAGAGTTCTTCACCATTTAAGTTCTCAAGGACATCTCTGCATCTTCCCTGCATTAGATGCTCGCTCCTTCTGGCTCAAGACACAATAGTAGATTCGGGGAATTTGTGGATTATATTATATTCGCTTCGACGGCTGCTTTACGCATGAAGAACTTATGCTCCTCGCTCCATAAGGCAGGCACAGTCACTACCCATCGGACTTTCGAAGGGATAACTTTGCCAATCTATTCCTTGAGCTTCTCCAAGGCTTTTTCTGCAATAAATCTCAAGGTATCCTTTACAATCACCATTAAAGGCATCTCACGGCCATCGACACTCTTCGCGTAGGTGTTCAAGTGCAGCAAATGTATCTTGTACTAAATAAAAGCAAACAAACAACATGTCAAAATAAGCTTATGATATTTTCTTTTTGTGTTACATTTTGGAACAGCAGCGCAGTTTCTCCGTCTTGAAGCATCTCTGCATATCGTTGGATGGCAGCAGATCCAAATTCAATAAATTTAAAATCATTGTCAAAGAGAATTGCAGTTGGTGTTTTTTGGTCATCACTGTCATCACTTGGATTGAACACTTCAATTCGTGGCTTCCCATCTTAGTCCAGAAACCTTGGAGCTATTCCATAACTTTTCAAAAGGAACAAATCAAATTACAATCACTTCATGGAAATCAGATTAACATGAAACACACATAAAGAAAGGTATTTTTAATTTGTTAAAAAAAATTCTGCTTACCCTGAAGCTCCAGTGCCAAAGTCAATCGCAATGACATGAGTGTAGACGGTGTCTTCTTTTTGAACAGCTGCCATTTCAGAAGGCAAGTGATTATTCTCTAATAATGTATGTACTTCTTCTTCTTTTTTGGTTTGTTTTTCTTTCAAATTTGACTTGATTTTTTAATTTTCGTTTGGGCAAAGAAAAAGCTGATGTTTTGAAAAAAATTCAAATACAACAGGAGACAGAAGAACGGCTTTAAAAGGAGGAAATTCTAATCGTTCTTATTGAAGTGAACAAAAAGAAGGAAAAGACTGATGATTGTTTAAATCGCATTTGAGTTTGAAACAAATAAGAATTCAAATTAAGCCCATCAGCAAAGTCGATTCGGAGAAGATTTTTTCAAAAACACAGTAATTAAGACAAGAAAAAGAGAAACACAGTAACTCCAAGCAGCCAAGCAGTCAATAACTATTTTCCATCGAATTCATCAATGAGGTAGATACATTGATATTGAACTTTGCTATGTTTTACTTTAATGAGTGTCTTAAGGAGATTAAATTGTCTGATTGTTTAAGCAGCAGGGCACCTTTGTATGGAGGAGGAGTAGGAGGAAATAGCCTTAAGCTAGATGAAGCACATGATATCAGAACAAAAGGTATCCATCCAACTTCAAATAGGTAAAAAGTTAGACAAATCAGGATATTTTTAGATTATTGTGCTCAAAATATTCTCACAACAATTCACAATTTTGCTTGCAATTTCTCTAAAATCTTCTTGTGGGTTTGATTCAATTTAGTCGTTCTAACTCTTCAAGTGGCCACAATAATCATGCTAATTTACCTCCTCCTCCACCTTCTGGTGGTAGTGTTTCAAGGAGTAAACAGCATCACAGTAATCATTCTGGGAGCAGAGAAGATTGGGGAAGCAGCGATAGCAACATGAGCAGTACTGTCACTCAAGACGAAAGAGACAGTGATTCAGGCGAAGTACGTGAACTCAAAAGTAGACTTAAAATGATGATGAATAAGCTGAACACAACGAAAAGGGAGAAGGAAACTTTAGCAAAAGAAAATAAAACACTCCAAGACGAAATTCTAGTTCTGCAATCGAACCAAAGATAGATGTTCACTGGGTTCAGTAACAACACTTCAAGCACCTTCCCGATGCCAAACGAACTAACAGTCTAAATCGCAGAGTGCTATAAATGTGACTGCTTAGATATGTTCTTTGATATTCTCTGCGCTGAGTTGAATCTCAAGGGGATTATTTATTTCTTCAAGACTACTTTTGCCTAGGTTTAAGAGCTCGTTGGTGAATATTTTAACCCACCCATGGAAGCGATTAAAGCTGTTGGGAGATTTGAGACACTTGATGGCCCAATTGTGAATGTCTTACGAAAAACATATTAGACAAATCACAAAGCAATAATCGCAGCTGCATTGACGAAAACTGCTATTAATGGGATTACTGAGGAGATCTAATAGAATCTAAAGCTAGGTGGGTAGTGCTAAGAAACTCATGAGCTTATCTATGAGTTTATTGCTAAAATAGGTGAGATACTTATGCTAGCGTAGATATCAGATCCACCTTTGTATTTTGATATAAAAGCGATTGGGACTAAAGTTGCGTTCAACTCGTTAAAGCATGAACCTTTTGATGGGTTCATTAAGCCAAAGGAAGAATGTGTAGTTGTCCTACCACCTGTCATGAAAACCACAGCAGCAACAGCATCTTCAGCTTCAGATGCAGAAATTCTCACAAAAGCAGTAGTTTTACAGTCAAGCTATGAAATACCAGGGTGAAGTGAGGATAAATCTTAAAAATAATAAATTATTTCCCAGAAAAGTTGAAAAGAGTCATCATAAAACAGAAATAAGATCTTTTCAAGTTGATATTTTCATTAAAATTTAAAAAACAAAAAGTGAATGTGAGTATCATAGTCATAAAAATAAGAGTATGTGTGCGTATCTGTAAGTATAGCTCTATTTTAAGCGGTTATTTCTAGCTTGTGAGTATTGAAATTATTTAATTTTCAGTACAATTACATGATGTTCTTAGAAAATCCATTTATCATTTTTGTTCATCTGTTTTCCCAAAGTTTTACTTTATTTTTTACTCACAAATGAATTTATTTTTTGGATTAGTAGTACCAAATCTTAATATTTTTAGGTATCTTCCCACAAGAAATATGAGAAAATAACATCGATTTAAAATTAATTTTATTATGCGAAAAGAAAGGAAGATATTATAAGAATATCAGATAATTAATCAAGAGTCAGAAGAAATAATCTAGAGATAAAGAAATAACAAACTTAGATTAGAATCTACAAAATTTTTATTGTCATCTTGATATTTCAAAGAATATGTACTTGAACCCTGACAATCTCACAAAGTAGAAAGGCCTTGAGCGCCATTTCGGAAAGTACACCATTAAGAGCACCTTGAACAGCGGTTCTTTTGGTACAGTGTTCCTCGTGGAAGACGAAAATGGTCATCCTTATGCTGTGAAGCGACTTCAAGACAACAATAAATAAGTTTTAGATAAGGAACTTCAAGCGCTGAAGACCATCAAGGGGGAGAATATCGTTTAGATGATAGAGTACTTCTACGATGAGGAAACGAAATTGCCAGTGATCGTGATGGAATATTGCGAGCAAGGTGATTTAAGAGATTATCAGTGCACAAAAATGAACTGTATCTTCACGGAAGATGAAGCGCTATCGATATTCGCTTAGATCTTGAAGGGATTCAAGAACATCCACGAGAAAGGATTTATCCACAGAGATCTCAAAGAACGAAATATCCTCATGAAGAATAACATTGCTAAAATTTCTGATTTCGGGCTAGCCAAGAGGCTTAGCTACAATCAGCTCACTAGCTCGAGATGCTGGACGTTGCCTTACGCAGCACCAGAAATCCTTCAAGGATTAGCTTATAACTATAAAGTAACTCACAAAACTCAAAAAAACCTCAAAATAATTAAGTTGTGATTATCTTTTTTCCCAGGTGGACATATGGTCATTAGGTGTGATGCTCTTCCGCATGCTGTTCAACAGCTTCCCATTTGGCTGTTATGGTGGTGACATCGCGTAACTTCAAGGCATTATGGGCTGCTTTACAGGCGAAGTATTCACACTTGCTAAAACCAAGCGAAAAGTTGTGCAAGACGTATCCAATGGTGTTATCAGCATTTTCACAAAGGTCTTCGTAGTTGACTGTGATTTAAGAGCTGATTTCAAGGAATTGTACTTCGAGCCGTGTCTTCAGAAGTATCTCCAAGACGGATAAGGTCACAAGGCATTCTATACTAACGATTTCGATAAAATCATGATTCTCCAAAGCAAACACGGCTCAGATGAAGAAAAAAGAGTTTAATCAGATGATTGCACTGAAGAAGAACGCGAAAACATGATGGCATCGGTTAACAGGGAGTAGCTGTTTGCATCTAGGATGGCTGCGAACAACAAAGCGTAGTTTCAACCAGGGGAACAACAGCGGGAAAGTTAATTTAAAGTCTACTTGGAATGTTTGAACTAATATTTTTTCCTCGTGGAATGTTCCAATGCTTTCAGCACTGATCCTGTGTTCTAGAATTCCGTCAGCGAAGAGCTCTCCACGGGGCTGCAGTTTTTCTTGATTAAGAACATTGTCTACTACGTGCGCGGTCTGAAGGAGATTCTCGTGTCAAAAGAGAACACATTTAATATTCAAAACATCGATTGGCCTTCGTTTGTTGGGTCAAAAACGTACTCAAACGTCCTCGCGAATGTCAAGAGAGATGAGAAGAAATGGATGGGGAGTCTGTCAGATTACTATGAGCGAGTGTAAATTCCTGGGACACTAGCGTTCTTCAAGAACATCTAGTAGTTTATCAACGAAGACATCGACAAACCTGAGTAGCTGGAGTAGTATCATTCGAAGATCCCAGATTCGATTAAGCTACCGCTTCGAGCTGTGTTAATGACTTGTTTCAAATCAGTCAAGGAGTCACTCGACCAACGTATTGCTAATAAGAAGAAGAGATTGCTGACGATTGAGAAGGATATTATTGCTAGGATACTAGCTAGGTTGATTTTATGTGCTGCGTGGAATAGGATTTATAATCTTTTGCAGCCACCATCACCACAGCCGATTTTGCCGAAATTAAGTATTTTCAAGGCAAACAGCATGTAAGCACCAACTCCAACAGCGACTAATGAAAAACAGAGTAATGCTACGAATCCACTGCATAAAGCGAAAACATTAGGAACGCCAACTAATTCTGGGGCAAATAATAATGGAAATGCTAGCACTAATGCGAGTTCTTAGGCATCAACACCGCCTTCTAGCTTTGAGTATCTGTACATATGGTTAGCAGAAGCAACATATGAGAGCATTATGCCTGAAATCAATGGAATTATTTCAAAATACTTCCCGTTTTTGCTTGAGAGCGATTATAATTTCTTGTGATGAGAGAAAAAACAAAAAAAGAGAGAGAGTGATGTAGTTGTTATTTGCTCTTATTTCAAGCATTTTATGTCATAGCTGGTTGTTAAAATCCTAGGAAATAGTTCTTCTTGATTTTCCAGTTTTTTTATTTTTCTTTCAAGTGGTTTTCCAGTTCTTTTTTTCTTTTATTTTTGCAACAGAGATTGCCTGAAAAGGATTTTGACAGGTTATTAGCAAAAAAAACTTTTATCTTAATCTCAGTAGAAACTGTAATGATTTCTCCCTCTCTTTTACCTCAGTAGGAGAAAATTCTTGACTTTAATGAGGGGCTTTTTCAAAAGTAAAATTTTTTAATTTTGAACTCATAAGAAGTACATATTGAAAAATACTTTTAGCTTATATTCCTTCTTTCCTTTTGAAGAACTTGGAAAGTCTGTGGTTTTTCATTCTTTTTTCATTTTGGATTATTAGTGATGAGCGATTTGTAATTGAGTTCTCAGAAATTTTAGATAACCAAAAAAGCAAAATATTAACTTTTTGCTTTTTAGTGAGTAATTTGAGTGTAAATGAGAGATAATTCAATAAATATCTGGGGAGGAGAGATTGAGAGCTAGGGTGTTTAAATATTCGTACTCTTGGTATTAAAAATCCCCTTAGAAGAGTATTAGTTATGATTTTTTGCATTCAAAGAAATCAGGCACAAAATCACGGATCTGATTGCAAGACGAAAGTGAGGGAACAAAAAGAGAAAGAATACAAGATTGACAAGAAGAAAAAAACCTTTGAAAGAGACAGATAGATAGAAAGAGAGAGATAAAAGATAGCATGATAAGAATCTCTCTCTTTCTTTGGATAATCAAACCAAATCAAAAACCAAAAAGAAAAATACTCCCCAAATCACACACACACACACACTACTTTGTTACTAATACTACTGATTGTGTGTGTGCATACAAACTCCGAACGTGTGTGTGTTGAGCTTTCATAAACCGCTTAAGCCATTGTCTTCTTGAGATAGCCTGCAGAGACCATTATTCTTTCCCTCTCCTCACTAAATCAATCTCTCAATAACAAGAATCACCTAGCATTGCAAGGATATTAAAAAGTAAACAAACTTCCAACAATAATTATCACGATTGATATGTATGTCTGTGCGTTGAGTTCTTCCTCCCTCTGAGTTTTGACTCTTGTTTATGCCTTAGATCTTTGAGTGTATAATCCTGCAGACTTCCCTTACTATCCATAATATTACTACCACAATAATCTCATGCCTAAAACCTCCTTCAATCCACCAAAGACTCCTCCGTAAATATCTATCCAAAACACACACATACACATATTAATAGCTTTACTATTCGTATACTCTTATTGATCGTTTGCTGCTTCTAATTATTCTTACCTTTCCCTTTAGTAGTGCAGCCTCTTCATAAGCAGTTACTTCTTCTAAAACATCCTCAAGAAAAATCAAAGAACCAACATCATCATCGTCATCAGCATCATAATCCATACAAGGCAATCACAGCACTTAACCTGGATTAGATAGGAATGAACCTGTAGACCCTGAAGTCTACAAGCAGCAAATAATTCAATGGTAATAAGGCTGTAATTTATCATCAAAAATAAATCAATCTGCATGTTTTGTGTGTTTCTCAATCACCTAAATATTCTCTCTGAAGGCTTAAATCGATGGACATTGAAGAGCGATTCGAGGTGTTTCTCCTGAGAGATAGATGGTTTGCGTAGACGATCGTGAAGATGTTCTGGAAGCAGAAACTCGGTGGGAATTCATCATTCGCCCTCTACAATGAGGAAGATAGACTAGAGAGGTTGGGTTTTCAATTTAGTTTAGGCTTCCGCGTTTGAGATGATATTGCTTAATATTAACATTTTTATTTACTGCTACTACTCTAAAAGAACAATGCATCCTCGTACGATCAGTGAGTTAGATCAGCAATTCTACTGCCGTCGATGCATGGATCATGACAGTACAAGTGTAGCTGTTAGAGCGAAGAAGAAGGCTGAGTAAGAGATTATCAATGCAGTAAGAGTCCTCGATGACAAGGAGTATTATGATTCCCTCGCTTTCGATAAGAATTTCTTGGAAACGAGCATTGAGGTGCTAATCCATGCTTTCGGTGTGATTTCTGATTATAATCTCTTCTCGGCTTCACATCTAAGTCACTACAACTGGTTCAATCCGAACACGTTTTAGACTATCGCAGCATGGGTAGTTAGCAAATACGAGAAGATACTACAATAAAAGTAGGAAAAAAGAGCAAAGGGGGGGAGATGTATTTGTAAACTCAGATTAAAAGATGATTTTGTTTAGGTTCTTCGATGAGAGATTTAAATTCAACTCGAAAGCTGCGAAAGTAGCAGTAGATCTGGAGAAATAGCAGCTATTGGCCTCCATGGAAGATACCATACAACCTCGTAGCAACAGGTGAGATTTTATAATAATAATAGAAAAATAATTAAAAGAAAGAAAGAGTATGTGCTTTGGAAAAAACTTTTTACCTTGAGATCTCGGGGATTAATGCTAGTTTTATATTACGCTTTATTAGGAGTAGTCACTCTGAGAATATGAATCACTACGAGAATCTACTTAAGTTCTGGAAATCACTTAGTGGTGTCAAACGGAAAAAGGTAAGGACAAAAACAGAATGAGAGAGAGATTACATTAATGTGTTTTGAGGTGTTTTATTGCAAAACAAAGTGAAAGGGGGGGGGGGGTCTTAATTATGTGTCTACAACTACAGCAGTAATTAATGAATATATTTGGTTATGTCTTGGCATGTTAGGTATTGAGCACATGCTGCGAGATCAGTAAGGCGTTAAATTAATAGATTACTAGCAGTGCAAGCAGTAATAGTAAAAATAACATCATCAGCAACGAATAAGAATGGTTTTGTAAAGTGCGAGATACTTTTTATCAAACCAAAGATAGCAATAACAACACTAACACTAGCACTGTTCCTAACATGAACATGAATATCTTACCTATCTACCCATCCGATGATTAGCTGATAACTGCTATGTAATCGTTTTCTGATGAGAGAAACTCTGAATAATTCATCTCGTAGTTATGCTTCCCTAATTTAGATCACACTACACTAATAACAACACTGATATTAAAGCAGATTCACTGGAAGCTAAATGAGATGTACGCTGAGTAGATTGCTGAGAACCTCATACGTCACGAGGAGTTAGATAAAAAGAAAAGAAAATAACAATAATAAAATAATTAGAATAATTAACAGCCATAATAATATCATTTGATCGCTGCCTCCTAAGGGATAGCTGGGTTAGCTTAGAAAAAGAAAAAGAAACATCACAATGGGAATATTAATGGTAATGGTAATAATCAAAAGAAAAATAAAGGAGTGATGGGTAGTAGTAGTAATAATGTTGAGGAGTCTGTTGCTGATATGCCATCGAAATAGGTAGGGTAATGCAATAGTAGCAATACTCCTGTGAAGAATAATAGCAATAGTAAGAATAACAGTAAACTAACTAGTGTGTTATTATTGCCAAAAGAGAAATCTTTTGCAGAGGAGGTTAGTTTAATGTACGAAGAGGAATTAAAAGAAGAGAAGAGGTAAGAAGGCTTAAGTCGAGGTATAGGAGGAAATAATAAGAAAAGTGGAGCAGATATAGTAAAAGAGTTACAAAACAATAGTATTTAGGGCAATTTAAATAATTCAAAGGACTACTCTTCTCAAAACGCATAACCGATGAATAAGGTAGCTAAGGGGAGTAGCAGATCTCAAAGTGAGTTTAAGAATGGAGTATATTTCAATATTGAAGATAGTGAAGCGCTTAAATAATCAGCTAAATATACTTAGAACAGCAAAATCAATGGAAATATCATCTAGAATACTACTAATACTGTTGTTGATGCTATGGAATGCTGCGATTATGCTTAATGTGAATTGGCTGATATGTCTAAAACCATTATGGTGAAGCTAATCTAGCAGTGTATAATTGGGTTGGATTCGAGTGATGAAAGTGATCTAAATTATGATGGTATTCATCAGATTCATTATGAAAAATAATGCAATAATGTACTAAGTGATAATAATGGTAAAAAAGAAGCATTGAGATTAGATGATATCAGCAGCACTGAAGGAGCTTAAGTGAATAAAGGAAAAGAAAGAAGTAATGGCAATGGAAAGAAGAGTAAGGAAGACTCCCATGATGGGGAGAAATAATTTATTGAAAGAGATACTAGCAGCAAGAACAACAGCAAAAACAAGAAGAAGAAAGGAAAAAATGAGAAATAATAATAGAATCACCAAAACAACCGCAATAATTCAGAAGCAGTAGTAGCAGTAGAATTAGCGGAATAATCATCATTATCCTCATCAGCTAAGCTCCAAAGCTAACACCAACAACATAATTAGTCACTACCATCTCCTTCGAGCACTGAATCTTCAAGAATTACTACTAAGCAGCTCTCTGAAGAAACAGATGATATCGATGCTATCAATACTGCGACTACCTTCGATAATAATAATAATAATAATATTATTATTTCTAAACGCACTGCTTTTGATTCGCAAGCAAACAAATAGTAGTAGCAAATCACTGTAGAAAACGATCCAAATGTTAGTGAATCCAGTGAAACTAATATGAAAGAGACTGAGAGACTTGTTAAAGATGATGTTGATAAGAATTTTAAGAATGCTACAGGTTCTGAAATGAATAAAATAGGAATGTAATTAGGTTCTTCACTCAATCACCTTTAAAGATCAGATAAATACAGTAATAATTAGGAACATGGTGAAGAAGATGAAGGGTTCATTGAAGTCAAGATCAAGAAGAATAACAGGTTCTTGTAACCTAAATCATCATAGCCTGCAGCAGATAAGAACAATCATCAACGGCAAAGAGGAAAAACTAATAATAATAATAATAATGGTAGTACTATCTCCAATGGAGATAAGCTCAACAACAACAACAACAGCAGATCGAATAATAACCATAAGAACAAACAAAAAAACTTGGAGGAGAATATCAAGAACAGCATTAAAAACAACAGCGGTCATAAGCGTAATAACGAAACAATACGAGATAGTAAAACTGCACCTCAAGCTAATTAGCAAGTTAGCACTCAAGTTTATGTTGAGAGTAAAGGAGATAACAAACCAAATAAGGTTCAAGTTAATCATTCTACTAAGAGCAATAATCATTCTGCTAGCATGGTATAACCCAATGACAAGAGTTATTCAGTCATGGAAGCATAGCCCTCATATTAGTAATAGCTTTCCTCAATAACTACAGCTCCTCCTTTTTAGTAGCAAGCTGAATAACTGCAACCAATTTACGGTTAGAATCATAATAACACAATAATTAACAGTGAAGACTCCTCACGCAATCATTCTGCTAGCTAAGTTAACGAAAAGCAAGAAGATGCTTAGCCTTCAAGCAGCATGTTCAACAACGACAACAACAATACTTAACATCAGGATATTTAGCAGAACACATCACTCAAGGAACAACTTTACAACGAATCCTCAAGTTCCTCAAATAGTCCAAATCAATCACCTCCTCAATAATTCTAATAACCAAACTAATCTTAACCTCCTCTACCTAACCCTACTATGTTTCTTTCATCTCGTATCAAGACAAAGATAGCTTAACGACTCTTCAAAAAGAAAATCACACATGACATAATTTAACTGTCCGAGAAAATCAACACAGAATCTAATTACCATCAGCCCAGCAGACATCTCATCTTCCTCAGGATCTAGCATGTTCTCAAAAAGATATATCTAGGGAAAGAAGTTGATTTGAGGATATTCGGTTCTTGCGCGACTGGCTTGTCCTTGCCAACTAGTGATATCGATATAGGAATTACAGGGTTCGAAAGGAGTTCAAAGAGTGAGTTGATTGCAGTTCTAGGGAACTTAGTGGATGCACTAGAGAGATTCAGCTGGGTCAAAGCAGTGGAGAGAATATTCACTGCCAGTATCCCCATCGTGAAAATTGTAAGGGAGGGGGAAGTTTTGAGAATTTTTCGGAATTTATTAAAAAATATGAGTTTAAAAAGTTGACAAATAATAAAATATGCTTATTGTTTGCATATTGTTGCTTGTAGGAAATTGATCCTTCGATTGAATTCGCAGCGATGAAGGATCTGAGTTCATCTGAGGATCATAGACTTTTTTTCGAAGAATCAAAAGAAGGGAAAAAGGAATTTAATCTAAGTAAGCCGTTTAACTACAGTGATACAGCCAAAGACAATAATAATCTCCAAGGGATGCACTTGAAAGTGGACATATCTGTGGAGTGCTAGGTTTAAACTCCTTAATCCTCACCATATTTGGAGCGATTCTAGCACATTGGTGTACTTTCCACTGATTTTGTGACAAAATGGATGAGCTACTACACAGGGATCTAGCCTATGATGATACTCATGAAATCGTTCTTGTATGCTAGGAACCTTAACACAAACTACAAAGGTAATGAGTTTACTTTGGGGTTTGATGATTTAGTTATCTTTTTTGATTTATTTTACCTGGTTTTGGCTTGTTTTCTAGGTGGGATAAGTTCATATTGTTTACTGATAATGATCATTGCATTCTTCAGAGACAACCATGCTCTTTCTTAGACTAATGACTACTCCAGTATCCTCTTGGGTTTCTTGAAATTTTATGGAAACGAGTTTAACCCAGAAAGCACTGGAATTTCGCTAGTTAATCAGAAGTAATTACGCTCATCTTTTTGATTTTTGTTCTGATTTCTAGTTATTTCTTTTTGTTGTTGAATTTAGGCCTTTCTTTAAGGTAATTCTCTGTCTAGGCTAATCTAAATTCTAGGTAATAGAACCCTTAATGGGGAAGGTAATCACTTAGAACACCTATCTGATAGATGAGATATTAAAGGAGTTTGAAGGTTTTCATATGAGATTAACTGAATTCAGCTAGAAATGTGAAAAATAACTACAAAAACTAAATGCACAAGAACTGTAAGTTATCGATAGTGTTTCATATCAAGAACTACTGAATTAAATGGAACAGCAACAGCACCAAACACAAAATCAACCTTTGTAGAGTAGCTTTCATGATCTAAGGGAGTTACTTCTGCCGAATTAAATCGAAACGGCTATTTACTAAGTGGATATATCCAAGCACTAGATTTTTGATAAGGCATTTAAAGAACATAAACAGCAAAGCAATTATCTTGGAAATTAAGTTTTTAATAGCTTTAATAGTAATAATAGTAGTCATAATGCATAGCGGAATTAATAAATATCCTTTCAATTACCAAATAAATCAAGAAAAGCTAAAGAAACCATAAATAATCAATGAGTTAATTTAAGGTTGTTTTTTAAATAAATTCAAGTGAGGGAAAGAATTCAGTAGATTTCTCTTGAACTTGCTTAAAGTTTAATCCATTATTGCATACAAAGGAGCCTTAAAAATCTGAAATTAAAGATCAACTAAAAAATCAAGGAACATACTAATAAAACAAATCAATACTTTGAATGGATTGTCTTGCTTATCTCTGTCACTTATCTATCCTCTTCTATCTGCATTTTCTGGTGAGTCTGCCATCTTCTCTACAAGAGACAATTGTTTACACAACCAAACTAGCAGAGAAACATACAAATATTTAACTTATTAATTCCTCTAAGAATTACTTCTTTATAAAATTGCATTTACACAAAACTCAAAAATATTAATTCTTAATTACTTATTTATTTCTATCATCAATCTTCATCTTTTTCTCCATTAGTTATCAGCAGACACCAAACCCCCATTTTGTTGTGTTTTTTTTAAGCTATGTCTGAATTGTTGAATGCATATCCCTTCTAATACAACTATGCAAGTTTGCATTATCTAAGTTTACTCTTCTATAGATGGACAGTTATAACTTGAGGGAAGATATCTTCCCCCTAATCTTTTTTATTTATTAAGAAAAATATTTAAGAACAGTTTTTCTAATTGATGAAAAAATTACTTATTCAAAGAGTTAAAATATTATTTTTGAATACAATTGATTTGTTGTTGTTGTGATAGCATATCGCTTAACTGGTTATCTAATGCAGCTTTCTTATTCAAAATAAATATTATTTGAATTTAGCGTATCCCTTTTGTGCTCTAAATGATTAACAAAATAAAAACAAGAATACATTTTTATTGAACTGATAAAATATAATCATCAGAATGAGTGTGTAGATTGAAAGAAAAGGATATTTTTAAAAGATAAGTTATTCTTTTGAGAAAGGTTGTTTTAATTTAAAATCAAACATTTTCCCTCTCATCCCCCCTTTTTTCTTAAGGTTCGAAAATGTTTAATATAAATGATCATCTCTTTTCTTTACCAACTAAATTTTATCCTAAATACCTCTTTGACTAACTGGAGCACATCCACAGGTTTTACAAGAATTTAATCTCACAATTATTACTAATCAAACGAGAATTATGAAAAAGAAGCAGCTATTTAATAGAATGAATAAACTCCTCTTACCCTACCTCCCCCCAGCAATTTGAAATCATACAAAATTAATTAAATTACTCTAATTATATCAAAATATATTCAATTTACTTCTTTAAAACCGGTCAATTTGTAATAATTAAGAGTGATGAATTGTATAATTTTTATAGGAAAAATCAAACACCAATCCCTTATCTATTAGACCCTCCCCAATATTGAATTGCTCTGAAAAAGCGATTTTTGAATCATCAGAAAAAGGAAGAAAATCTACATTTAAAGGATTGTTTCAAGAAAAAGAATAAAAATCTCAAGTGAAAAAGCCGACACAAAATAAATTTTTTTGTAATTTTTGTCCACGAACCTATTTGTCTTCTTGCGAATCTGATTCTGTTTTTATTCTGTGCTATTATGGTCTTGATCATACATTTGGAGGATTTTAACATTATGATTTAATATTGTTATATATTTCACCTGGAACTGAAATCACCTTTGTTTTTCAAATAATTCTATCTTTTCCTCCAAAATCTTTATTTATTCTTTTTGCTGCTTTATTATTTCCTCTTTTTGAGTTAGCATTTCTGCAAGTTGCTTTAGGCTTTCTGTATGTTACCTATATGTTTCTGCCTGATGCTTATTTATTTCTTCCTAAATCATTTACTTGTCGACTATCGGGTGGAGACAAAAAAATGAGACTATAAAATAATTTGAATATTTTAATCAAATAGTAATCAAATTATTTTTTTTCTGAAAAACTGTGCTGATCTCTAAAATGATTAATTAGTATCGCTGATTATTAATAATTAAAATATTGGCGTTCTTGTTTAGTAATGTATATTAGTTTTTTCGTTCATGAGTAAATTTCGTTTAAAATAATAAAAAAATTTATAGTCTCATTTTTTTGTCACCACCCGTTAGTTCTTCTTCTCTTCTTACTTTTTTATAGTATTCTATGTTCCCTTTCTAGCCTACAAAAAACAAACAAAAGCCTCAATTAGATGATAGCTCTTAATGGCGTACCTTCCGATGGCTATCTAAATTATTTTTTAATCGTATGATTTGAAAATTATTAAGCTCTCTCTTTCTATTTTTTTTAATTAAATTATTGCCTTAACTGAGCTCTGCTTTTCTTCGGTTTTTTTATTATTTAATCGCTTTTCATCATTTTTTTTTGTTTACTTTGTTGTATAAAGGAGTTTAGGGTTTGACAATCCATCAGATGAAATCTTTTCAGAAGGAACCTTAAAAAATTCAACAACAAGAAAATAGAGTAAGATTTGTTTGGTTTATCAATAAGTGAGGCTACCTTTGACTTATTGATCTGTGAGGAAGAAGAGGAGCTTGATTACTTCTTTTTCTATCCTGATGATATTCCTTTTAGATTCGTTGTCTCCTCTTCTTTCTTCTACAAGTTTTTTGCTGGATAAGAAGAGGTTTTTGGAGGGAGATTTGGATGTGGTTTAAGATTTTTTGAGTTCGCCATCTTCCTCTTTCTACTAGTTTTTGCTGGATATGATGAGGGTACTGGAAAGAGATTCGGATGTTTTAGGTTTTTTGAGTTCGCCATCTTCCTTCTTCTAAAAGTTTTTGCTGGATATGATAAGAGATTCGAGTTCTTTAGGTTGTTTGGGTCAGCCAACTTATTTCTTATTGGGATTTAAGTTCATTTTCTTTTTCTATTAATTTTTTTTTGAATTTCAGATCAAACTATATCTCGCTACCAGCTCTATTTTTCTTTCTCATATGAATGAAGTGCTTGCTACTCTCAAATCCAGCCAAATTAATTTTTGCGGAATAATCCTGTCTGAACTTAGTGATTAAAATCACCATAAATCAATTAATTAGAAGATGTTTTCACTTAGCAAAAAAAGATACTTGTTCTTAAGTTTTAAATAATCGCTTGCTTTGAAATCTCCTGTAGTTAATTATTTTCTTCATTTTGAATGACTTAAATCAGAAAAAAATTAAATTTATAATAGAAAATCAGGTGGTTAAAAGAATTTTGTTGCTCTATTTTTATCAAGAAATAAAAAAAATTTAACTTTTCCATATTTTACTACCAATCTTTTATGGAATATGTCAAAAGTCAGAACCACCAGTGCATTAAAGTGAAATTCTTTTAAATGAAGATATTTCAACAGTTTTTCATACAAAAATCAATTGAATTTTTCTTCTTGTATAATTATCATTTATCAAGTTGATCATACAGGAATGGATGAATTTCGCAAATAAAACAAAATTATTGGATATGATTAATTCAATTATCAAGTAATTCGATCTTTTTCTCTTCTTCAAGCTAAAATCTCAGTGTATTTATCTAATCTAGAATGTACTACGATTACTCAATCAAAGGAACAGAAATGAACACTTGCTTATCCTAATGATAATAAAAAAAGTATAAAAAAACGATTAAAATTATTCATTTTTATTAAAAATCCTATTTATCTCTTTGTTTTTTTTTTTACTTTAACCTATTTGATGGTGTCTGAAGCTGTGAAGTGCACTCCATTCTCCTTGAATTGCACTTGAATCAGCTACGAAGTTGGGATATACCACTGCTTCTTTTCTTTAGCCTACTCGAAGAGCATGATGATTTCACAAGTCAACACCAAAACTAAGTTCTTCTTCCC
>Ga0302271_10002055_pt1 | contig 18556 bp, 10 predicted proteins | sample III_Bog_N1_1_FD_198767 | JGI IMG/M metagenome (GOLD analysis project Ga0302271, IMG submission 198767) | Peat permafrost microbial communities from Stordalen Mire near Abisko, Sweden - III_Bog_N1_1 | ecosystem: Environmental > Terrestrial > Soil > Wetlands > Peat | place: Sweden: Abisko...
CCCAGAGCAACGCTTAAACTGAAGTGACTGCTGTATAATTCAACTACAACGATACTGAACTATACACAGGAACAAATAGAGGCATCATCAACGTGTGGGATATCGAAGCCCAGAAGCGTAATTACAAGCAATATCCTTCAAAAAGACAATTCTTATGTTCTAATAGCATTCTTACCAAACATGCTTTATTTCAGACTTGAATTTTAGCAACATTGGGAATACATAAATCATTTAATTAATTCATGTGTTGCGCTTTTCATTTAATGATGTTTGCTTTGAAAAGAATCCTACACACTGAAGGGCCATCCAGTTGGTATTAGTTCGCTGTGCGTGTTTCCTTACGAAGAACAGCATAATCTACTGATTTCTGGATCATACGACACAAACATTAAGCTATGGGATCTTAGATAAAGAAATCAGGTATTGACCATGAAGGGCCATACAATGCTTGTGAATTGTTTAGCTGGCTCTCCAGACGGAAGACTCGTAGTCTCAGGGGCTTAAGACTCAACTGTCAGAGTAATAAAAATAGCACATTACTAGTGTTATTTGCATTTTTATTATTCTATTTACTTGCTTAATTAACAATAAATTACTGTTTATTGTCTGTTTGAAATGTCACAGCTTTGGGATATTAGCTAGGGGAAGTGTGTGAACACATTTACTCACCACGAAGCAGCAGTGACTTGCTTGGAGTTCAATCCTGTTGAGATGGCCCTTGCTTCAGCCAGTGCTGATAAAACCATCAAGTACTACGATCTGTACACCTACTAGCTTGTAACACTCCCTGGATTCTTCAACATTCATAATTAATATTTCTTCTTTGCTGTGTATCGATATACTAGATCAGCTCAACAAAGCCAGATGCAACACCTATTCAGCAGATTCTGTTCGAAAAGGAAGGCAAGATATTATTCAGTGCAGCTAATGACAGTCTCAAGGTAACCAAAACAACGTCAATCAGCTGATCAATCATCACAATGCTATTTGGTCTTAGAAATTGCTTTCAAAATTGACTAAATGCAGGTATGGAACATGGAGAGCGAGAGTCAATTGATGGACAGCGTAGAATCGCAATGGAGAGGCATTCTTGATTTGCAAGTAGCTGACGTGTAAGAGATGCTGTTGGGCTTAGCAATTTCCTAAGGGGCACTTGGCTTATGGGCATGCCCTCTTCAACTCATAAATGTCAATCAGTCCAATGATAATAATAATAAGTTCTAGCCTGCTAGTGTGAATTAAGGAGGGAATAACTCTTATGCTTAGATTCACTCTCATTACAGGGCTCAATCTGAGCAGCCATTTGAGTAAGTCAGTAACTAACACAAAGATCCAGCACCTCCAGCTATTCTCCATGCCTAGTTATTACTTTAGTAGCAGTAATAGCAATAGTAATTCTAAGGATATAATAATAACATTTAAGGCAATCCTGCATAGATTTAGCAGCAATAGTAGTAACAATAATACCAGTAGGGTTAATAGTTCGGCAGCAACAATAACAGCAATGCTGTCCATTTAGCAAATCAAAATGTTATCATTCACAATAATGTAATCCCTCAGCTTTAGCATGCGAACAGCTTCCAGTAGATACCTGACAGCGAAGAAGAAGAGAAAAAGTAGCAGGCAATAATCAGCCAGCATTTCTAAGCGCTTGACAACTAGTCCCGTATTTACAATCAGATACTACCTTCTCAGCAGCAGATCCTGATAGCGAATAATCAAGGCAATCATCTCGACAACAACGAAGAAATCGAAGAGCACATCTAAGCTGATCAGCAATAGATCAACAATCAATTGAAGTATCAAGGGAGCAACGCCGTGGAGAAAGTTCAAAACAACAGGAATGCTACTGCTTCAGCTGCTCTGGATCTCTCTTCTTTGACTATTTCTGACACAATGGCCAACAGCTTTAACTTTCAGAATGTTACAGATCAGCAGCAACAATAATATCTCAAACAAATCGATTTCGTTAACGAAGTAAGCAATATGCAATTCGTTATTGTCTTCTAGCTGCTTAACTTTATCTCTCTTTATCCCAAATGAAAACAGGTGCAGCGCGAACACAGTAAGTTCCTATTGCTGATGAGTAATCGATTGAATTACGTCAAGCCCATTCAACACTGGTGGTCGTAAGGCAATGCTAAATCTTCCCTCTATGCCATCAGCTAGTAACCAACCACCATGCAAACCAATGATTGATTCTCTAAGACTTTGTGTTTGTTTCTGATTGCTAATCATCTAGACTGTTTGACCCTTGCTACGTGATGGATGCCTTGCAAATGACAGTCAATCTGAATAAGTTGCAGTACATCAATGTCGAAGGAGTCACTGTTCTCCTTTAAAAAGCTAAAATACTTATCGATAGCAAATATCAAGTAATCATCTTTATCTTTACAACTCTGACCATTCCTTTACAACTTGTACTTAACACCAACTAACCTTCTCTTTTGTTTGACCAACAAAAACAGTCGCATATTAAGTATGGATTTGATTTTGTAAGAAAAATCATTGAAACCTACAGAGAAGTAACAAAAACATATTATGATAATAACTTTCCATAAATGATATGTGCATTCTTTGTTTTGAAACGAAAGGAAGTGGTTAGTGTAAAGAACTTCTCTCAACTGAGCAAGCCAGATAACGCAAGGGAAGAAAGACTGAAAAAGTACAATACATTGATAGATGAACTCAGGAGCATCCAGAAGATATCTCGCATCAGCAAGATTGCTCAGCGCAAATCTACAGAAGAAGTAATTCAAATATCATTAAAAATCAATAAAATAATGATTTCAAATATTCAACAAACAGCTTAAATTCTCACTAACGAGCAGTTAATTCATGCTTAGTTACTGTTTGGAAAGTTTACAATTTTTTTTTAATAATATTACTAGATTGGCCAACTCGCAGTGCTTCTTCTCAACGATTTGAATCAACTATTTGCGCGCATAGACAACCCTTTGAATCATTGAGTTACTCTTTGTAATTCTTCAATGTTTTATGTTTATATCAAGGCTTACACATGGAATAGCCACGATCAGACCCATTTCTATTTTATAATCAAATAGTCATTAATAGTAACTCAATAAGAAAACAATTCTAAACTGAATTTTAAATATGGCTGTTTCGATCAGGTGCAACAAAATAAATTACATATTTTTTCAAACTGAGTTAGTATCTCAAATTGTATTTTATTACCTATCATGATATCTGATATTTATCTTTGGATAATTCTCAAAGACTTACACAAATTGATTTCTAAAATATTAATTGAAACTATCATTCATTCTTATGACATCCAAACTGAATAGATTGATCTTAGAGCAGAAACTACCTGTAAGAGGTCGTTTTTGTGAGCTGCATCCTAAAATGAAATTGGAGTATGTTTGCAGCCATCCCGAACGAGTCGGCAGTGTCTTCAAATGCAGTCTTTGCAAATTAGAAGGAACCATGGCCGATGAGTATTTTTTTTCAATTGCTTAGGTTGTCGACAGTGAGAATAGCGAAGTGCTTCTCAACTGGCCGCTGCCGACTGAACGCACATTACTTTAGTAAGTTAAAGTGCTGACTGCTCATGATCCAATCCAATAGAGGAGTGTCATTTCAACGTTTTTCAAGGACTTGGTATCATCAATCATGAAAGAAGTTGAGATCCTTGAGAAAGCTGCGTATAAGAACTTACAATTGAGGACGGAATCCTGCAAGAAACTATTAAAGGAGTACAACACTCGCAGTTATAAGCCAGCACTGAAATAGGTACTAGACGAAAACAGTCCTGACGAAAAGCTGCAGGAAAGTAGGGTCTCTGCAATTGTTACGCAGATGAACTTTAAATAAGAAGATACGAAATAGGCATTCAAAGAGCTAGTTAGCAGGGCCATTCAGATCAACTTAGAAGAATCAGAAGCAATAAAATAATAAATCATCCAGCAGCTCACATAAATCGAATTCTACAGACCAGGAATCACAATACCTGAAGAATTCAGTAAGAGAAACTAAAAAAACTCATCTTTAACCCAGTTAAATCAAATAAACTGAACAAATGTCCAATATTTTTGAATTTACTGTTTATTTGCTACTTAGAATTTGAAATTTTGTTTTTAACTTTAACGTGCTTTTTTTGTAGAAATTCAGAAGCCAAGATGGCAAGATTCCTTAGAGGAGAGGCTCAAAACCAAGGAAATTAAATATCCAGAGAATTCTCAACCTGAGAAGTGGACATACTACCGTCCAAATTTCAGTGGTAGTTAAGAACTCAGTGTATTTGATTCGATCTACGGTGGGATAAGTGTGAGATAACCTTACAGCGCTTATGGTACTGCAGCAAGCGAGTAAATCATCAATAACAGCCTAACTTACTAAGTGATCATTCAGATAAATAAACCACTCTGTCAAAAAAATGATATTCGGATTGGACTCATCGAGGATCAGAGAATTGAGAAAGAGGGAGTAGGATCTAACTTCTTGGAGCAAGTGTTCTGCGCTTTCCCTGGCAGAGGCGCGGCAAAGGTGCTTAAAGGATTGCACTTGAACCACTAGCAGCTAAGTGATATCATTGATGAGATTGAATTTAGATTTTGCATTGAAACTCAGACATTCTCTTTCTCCGATTTGCAGCATTAAAATATTGTCACATGCAGTGACAAGAGACATATTAAACCACAAGGTGTTTATCGGTTTGGATTGACGTTCTATTATCCAGGAGATGATATTAGCTTTACATTCAAAGAAGTCAGATCATCAGCAGACTAATCGTTTGCAAATTTTCTTTAATGAAACTGCATTACAATATTTTTAATATCAATGTCTCATTTAATATTGTTTGTAGTTGTAATAAATCTGAAAATTGTTTGTATGTATGAAAAATACAAAGCAATGACATGATCTTCAATAATAAGCTTGTTACACATCCTTATTTCTCTGCAATAAATGGAATTTAACTAATATGGTAACTCTCTAATTCTCCAAAACACATATTAAATATTTGCATTTTACAGTGCAATTCTATTTAAGTGTATGGATGTTTTTTTTTGAGTTCAGCTTTTTGATTTCACCTGTTCAGCTGATTGATATTTAAGTACCTAATCCCTGCCAAAATCTCTGTCGTTTTCTTAATATAAAAGACAAACAAACTGAAGTTATTATATTAATTCAGTTCCTGTTTTTAATTTCAAAACAAAGTTTCAATTAGATTTGTCATTTGGCACTGCAAAGCACCCAACAAATTGAAAACAAACTGTCGAGTAGCTTATCTAAATATCTCACCCACTAAATAAATGATAGGCTTAAACCAAAGTAGTACATATTAACAGCCAGCAGCAAGATAACAACCACAACAACAAACTTACAAAATAGAAACAGCAACTTAAAACAATCATAATCTTTCTCCATAATCTAAACAGTAACAGTAATTATCGTCGAATATCACTGTTGAAGATCTCCAAATAGAATTAGGTCTGTTGAATTCAAAGTATTAGAATGCTTTAGAGAGACTAGCTGAGAAAACAGGCTAGCTTTCAGCAGATGGCTATCATGCTAGGATTTACCAATTAGAGAAGGAAATAGGCAGAGAGAAAGAAAAAGCGTTAAGAGTGATTCTCAAATTAGAGAGGGACTTAGAAGCGCAAGAGAAGAGAAACAACTACGAAGCACTTAAACTAACCAGCTAAATCGAGTCTCTCCATGCAGTCAATGCCTAGCTTCAAAAAGAGCTAGCTTAGCAGGCAGAGTTCAACTAAGGTAACTAGACATCACTTAGGGGGTGCTTACGGTTCTAATTCGTGCTAACATCAAACCATGATTGATTTGTGTTTATATTTTGCAGAGGATAAAGTGCTGCAGTTAGCTCTGCAAGAAAAAGAAGACGCAGAGTCAGTGGTGAAGGAGCTTCGAAAGCACAACGAGGCTCTTTTAAGTTAGTAAGCCACCAATCGTTCCTTGAAAGACTCAGAAAGAGAGGCAAATATCCTCAACATTACTTAGGAAAACCAACAACTAAAAGTAAAAACGTACATAATGCATCTCTGTTTTAGAATATGATATTTGTTTAGAATAAGTTACAACAGATAGAAGCTGCATTGAATTCGCAAACACAATAAGATAGCGCAATGCAGCGACAATATTACTAAGAACGCGAGAATCTAAAGAGAGATAACCAATCACTGACTTAGCAATTAGAATCCATAAAGATGTCTTCTGCACAGGCTTAGAGTATGCAGTTGCAGATCAACATGCAATCTCAGGGCAAGCTGGAGCTTGAGAGAATCCAGGAGTAATTGATAGCGTAGTTAGAAACTGCGGTAAGAAGTCCAAATAAACATGCAAAATGATATTCAATGAATAGGATTGATCATTGTCTTTCTTTTTTGCGTTGTTATCCAGAAATTACAATGTTTGAACGCTGAGACGAAGGCAAACGAGAGACAGAATGAAGTAGCTGCAGTCAGACAGTAACTACTCAATGCTGTTGAAGAAGTAACGAATTTATGTGTTTTATCAGTCACGATTTCTTATGAATTAACTTTCTGAACTCAATATTATTTTAATCATTCTATCACGTTTTGCAGCGATAGAGCATTCTTCAAAAGTATGAGCGTGCTGTGTGTGATAAGGAAACCCATTCTTAGACAATACTGATCAACTCACAAGAGAATACAAGGCTCAAGGAGAAATTCAAGTAGCTAGAGAGCGAAAGAGATCAAATGTATTTTGATCTACAGTAGTAACACAAATACAGAGAAGAATAAGCTAGAGTTACTGATAATCACAATCAAACTAGTAAGTAGTAGATCCTTAGGGATTTGTAGTTGAGCCGCAATGAATGCGAAGAATCGAGAAGATAATTAACTGCATAAAGCAATCAGCTTTCAGGGTTAGGTTAACTCTAAGTATAACTCACTCAACTTCAAACACGCTATGTACAACTAGAACAGCAGAGCGATTCACTTAAATAAGCTAATATCTAACTTAGTTAGCAGAATGTATATCTGTCAAGCTAGCATAACGATTCAGGGAAATATTCTGAGAGAATCACATAGCTTACTAGAGATCTTTAACAAGCTGAGCGAGCTAGAGTAGCTATGGAATCTGAACTAAAGGCGAAGGAAAGAGAGAAAGAAGAAATCAGATTGAATGCGTTTAGTTCATCTGATCAACTCAAACGTGATAACAGCAGACTAGCTAGCGAAATAACCTCCACCAAAAACGAAATTACCTAAAAAAACAACGAATCAGCTGGCTTGCAAAATAAACTCAAAGAATTAGAAATCAAGAACTAAGAAATACAAGCTAAGAATGATAGGCTCATCGTACAAGAAATACTCTATCAGTAAAGCTAAAAAGAGCTACAAACCAAGGAGAAGATGTTCTAAGCGATGGAAACAGAGAACAAACTAGAAATCGAGAAACTCAAAGGATAAAATATGCAGTTGCAAAATAGCAAGGACCTAGTTTTATCTGATTTCATTCGAGTAGAGTCTGAACTCAAGAAGGTATCACAGCAGTAGTCATTTAATGGCTAGCTTGCATAGGCCGAGAAAGATAAGGTTCAGGCAAGTCTTGCGAGTTGTTAAAGCTAAGTCGCTTAGTTACTATAAAACAACTCGTATATTGAAGATAAACTGAAGGTTAAAGATCTTGAAAGCAGCAAACTCTAAGAATAGCTTGAAAAGGCTAAGAGTACGTTGAGTGCTGTAACTGCAGATCTAGAAGAAACAAGGAGGATATTAGAGGAAATCACAAGGAAATACGATCAATCTAAGAAGGAATGCATGGAAGTATCGATCAATTACGAGAACCTAAAGTAGCAGCATGACTATGTTGTTTTGCAGCACGAAACAGTGAAATAAAAGCATGCAGTTGTTTCATCGCAATGTGATTAGCTCTCACAGAAAAGCAAAGACTAAATGAGTGAACTCAAGATCTAAAATGAGTAGTTATCGCTGAGAGTGGCAGAAGGTATGTCAGAAAAAAGCAAAATATAAGCAGAACTAGTTCATTTCTAATAGGAAAATAAACAGATTTAAGAATAATTGAAGATGTACTTAACAGAGAAATTAGAACTAGAAAGGAGAGTTGTTTAAGCCGAGGGAGACAAGCACAAGCTACTGGATGATAAAAATAAACTAGAAACGGACAAAGCAATAGCTTCCATGCAAATCAGCAAGCTGGAAAAGGAGAAGGAACAGTTGCAGTAATCGCTCAGGGAATCTGAGAAATTAGCTGCTGAAAAGCGGATTGCTGATAATGCAAGGATTCAAGCCATGAATGATCTTTAAAATGCACGAAATGACACCATTAATGCATAGCTGCTATTCAGTAATTCAGCGGCAAGAGTTAAGGAACTAGAGGAGAGTCTTCGTAAGGAAGGAGTTAAATACTCGAGCTTGCTAGTTGAAAATGGAAAGTTAGAAGATCAATTCAAGCTGAAAGGATCCCAACAATAATTCTAAATAGATTAGAATAATCAACAGTACTAACAGCTATGCTAGTAGGTTTAGCTTTAGTTAGACTAAGCTGAAAGAGAACTACGCGAATGCATCAGCACTAAAGATGCCAAAATCAACGAAGTTCAAAGACAAATAGCTGATTTGGAAGCACAGAAGGGAGTCTACTTATTAGAGAAAGAAAAGATGCAAAGAGAGCAATCCTAACGAGAAGAGCAGACTAAAAGAGAAACAGCTAGTTTAAAAGATCAAACATTCAGAGATAAAGCAGAGTTGAAGTATCTTCAAGAATAATCCAGACAACAACTAGCAGAATACAAAGACAAAGCAACCCAGGAGCTTAAAGCATTTGAAGAGCTCAGCTAGTAAAGAGGCGTATTGCTAGACTAAAAGGAGGCAACAATACATTAGTTGACTCAGTAACTGCACTCTACACAAAGAAGTTTGATTCAGAAGAGCTAACTTCAAGATAACCTAAGAGTCCTGCCAGACAACAGCAGTGAGTTGAAAGAGTTGCAGCGAAAGAACATGAACTTAGAGAATGAAATCGCATAAATTACAACTAAATCATAAACTGAAATATCTTCTCTATCTAAATAGCTCCAGCAACTGCAGATCTCCTAGTCAAAAAATGACAGACAACTAAATGATTCTTCGTCATTGAACCTAGAACTGTAGGCAACAAAAAAAGAGCTTGAAAAGGCATATGAGTTCATTGCGTCCAAGAAACAAGAGTGCCTTCTTCTCAGCAACAATGTAAAACATAGAAATTACTCTTAAAAAGGATGGTTTGAAGATAAGATTGTTTGGTTCTTCTGCTACAGAATAATGTGTTAATGATCATTTTTTATTTTAGTATGCTGTGATCAAGGAGGAGCTCTTAAGAGTGACACAAGAGCATGAACTGCTTTAACAACAACAAGAATATGATGGTGACAGCTACGATTAATCATAAGATAACAACTGTTTCCAAGAAGAATCTCTGAGAACTCAGAATGAAATACTGTAAGAACTCAAATTAAATAGTATCACAAATTGTTAATTGATTTTATTATTATTTGAACTCAGGAAGTAGACCAACAGAGCTCTCTTGCTGAATATCGTTGACCTTGAAAAGCGTTCTGTATCAACACACAGCAGAAATAACTTTTACCCCGATGAGAATAACAATTACAATAACAATAATTTATTTAATAATTGAAATTAATTAACAACAGAACAATAATAATACTAATAAAGCATATTACTATTATCTCTGTTGTTTGAATTGATTCTTTTGTTGCATTAGAATCAATTAGATATTGCATTATGAATGATTCAACTGTCTTTTTAGTTTTTAGAAGTATAACAAACTACATTTTGATTTATTTACTTTATTTTAATGTTGTCGACTTAAAGATATCAATTGCTTATTAGCGTGGGTATTGGTTTAATAATCTCAAAAAAGAAACGTATCGTTGTAATTAGTCTTTCATCCAGCTCATTAACAAAAATATCAATTGAAATTACATTATTAACTAGCAAAAAATACATTCTTCCTAACTCCTAAACAATGCCGAATGAAGTCACTCCCTTACAGAAGGTCATGGAGTATAACAAAGCTATGAAGCGATCTTCTTCTGGACATAACTCTCCTAAATCTATGAGCATTCACAGTCCAGTGTTAAAATCACCTCCCCCATCGAAGCTAGGAGAAAGAGAAAAGCAAACAGAAGGAGCATAGTAATTGGAGTTCTACAAGGTCAAAGCAGAACTACTGCAAGAGCAATTATCTCTCTCCAAAGAAGAAAACGAAAAATTCACTAAAGAATGCCAGAATCTGAGAACATTGAATTTCGAATATGTCAAGCAGTTGAATGTAATTCGATGGATGAATTATGGGTAGGGATACTGCGATGATATTTGATGGATATTTGGGTTTGTATTAGGAAATATCAGCATCGAAGTTGCACGCTGCTGAGAAGATCATTATCACACCTGAGTTCTTTGAATCAGAGACTGTTCCACAGAAAGTTAAGGATTTCATGAGAAAACTAGCGAATAGCTATAAGGTATTAGAAAGGGAGCAAAGCAAGCTTGTCGATCATTGCAGAGTCATGGAAGTTGACATCGAAAGCTACAAGAATAAAGTAGCAGAAGCAGATTTAATCACAGAAAAACTCAGGAAAACAGGATAAGATTCTATCGATTCTCTAGTCAACACTCTCAAGGAATCAAGTAAAAAAAGAATATGAGATATCATCGATCAGGAGGTGGGTTAAACTGATGATTACAAGGGATTTATTGTTCTTCTCCTTCTTCACAATGAAATCGCTAATAAACTGTTTCTGTTATTATTCAAGATGATTCTGTCGACAAACTGACAGAGCTAAACAAGCAACTGACATTTGAGTTGGCTCTCAGGAATGAAAAGATTTCCCAGCATGAAACAACCATATATGAATTAGAGGTAAATCATCAAGGACAATACTAATAACTGCCCTGTTATTATGATGGCTTTTTGGTTATTTAATCGGAGTTAAAACAAGATTATTTGTTTTGAACGTTTATTAGAACCAACTGAGAGAATCGAGAGAGCAGTATGAAACACTGATGGTGAAATACAATAGGGCACTCAGCTAAAATGAAGAAAAAGTCAATATCAACTACAAACAAGTAAATACAACGCTGTCATACTTTGACCCAATCATTTGCATTTAAATCCGATCTGATTGTTTCACTCTATTTTTAAAGATCTACGCGTTGTAATGCAAAAGTGATCATCTTGAACACGAGCTGAGAGTGCTACAAGGGACACTTCATATTTCAGGGAAGGAAATGCTCAACCTAGATATGTAATCTAATTAATAAATATATCTTAGTTCCTTATTTTGTCATTCTCGAAATTTAGAAAAATCAAAGAGCTTTCAGATGAAAACGATACTCTTTCAAGAATGTCCATGTACTCTTCACGACGCAATCTCAGCGGGACATACCCCAGTGTCACCTTCAAATGATAACTTGTCTATGCTCGCACTTCCAACTCATATTCTGAGATTAATGATTTATTTTTGTGATAGTAAATATTAGCAGAATTGATTCATCTTAGTTAAAGGAATGGGAACATTTGTTATTTTTTTGTTTTTAAAAAATCATAACAGATAATTAAAAGCACAGAGAAAATCATTATCAAACCAGTTAGGCTTCTAACATGATTTTCAATAGAATCTGAGGGTGATTTTAGTTTATTTTGAGTTTAGTTGGAATCCTCTAAAGACTGCTTGTATTTGGGTATCTCCAGCAACACATAGTTAAATTGGTAGAAATGATTCGAATACATAACAAAAATCTAAGTTTAAATTGAACAGTGTGCTTAATAGAAAATAAGAAGAAGAATCATCAGGAAAGCAATCAACAACACTCAAAAGTAAAGCTGTTCATTAAGAAGGAAAATAAAAATGAATGAAACTGCAACAGAATTATTGAATATCGATGACTCTGCATGCTCCGATTGTTAATATGTAATGAAATAAAGAAGAAAAAGACTACCAAGAGTAAGACTTTGTTTGGGTTCTAAAGATGTTGAGGGGTTGGATACTTAACTAACTAGCAAGAGAGACTATTCTCTTGTTTAAAATGTATCCATTCAAGCTCATAAAGAGAGATAGTTATTATTATTGGCATTAAATATTGTCGTAATAATATACTTTCGAATGAATGGATTCCTAGCTCATTGCTATTCTCTTTTTGATTTTCTTCATTTCGAGAAAATAGCAAGTGATTTCTTGATTGTCCTTTTCGTTCACTTTTATTAGTGCTTGAGTTTATCAAGATTCTCAATGATATCTCTGTGCTTTTCTTCCATGAGGTCAAGTTCGTACTTAAAAGACGGCGCAGGATGTTTCTACCTTGATTCAAGTATGTTCTTCGCTGAGTTTATTAGATTTTGTTTGTTTAGCACTTGACTAAATCCCAGATTAGCTCTCCCGCTAGGTGAGGAATCAGCATTCATTGGGGAATAAGCCAGCAGCCTAATAGGGGTCTGCTCTTATTTCTAATGCTACGACATGCTATTAAACGGCATTAATGGTAGTCTTGGGATGGTTGAAATCGATCTTATTCCTTCTTAGTTGAAAGGCTGAGAATGAGACAGTCCAAGCACTTTCGGAACAGCGATTAGCTCGTAATCATTTGGAACTATGATCTAACTCATCCCAGGAGAGACAACTTGATAGTTTCCATTGAAGAGATGTTAGCTATCTCCTCCTTACATGGTATTGCCTTCCATATTTGTATTAATGTTGGTGTTGGTGTTGCTTTCACCGGAGTTGATAGTCGATCTATGAGAACGAATGTCTGAGTTAAAATTCCTTAGACTACCTTCCAGCAGCGGACTTTAGCTGCCTAATTGAAACACTCTTTGGCCGAATCCTCCTTTGATTGGACTGTCTCTGAGTCTTGGTGTCTTAATCTTGAAGGAATCTGTAGGCTGCAGATGTATGCAAGATCTACTGCCGCTGTAATCAGAGCCTTGAGATGGTGGTGGATTAGAAGATATACGAGAGTTACTTGAAAAAATCTAATATTGTTCTTGAGACTATTCTTGTTATTGTTACTGTAACTGTTATTGTTATTATTGCTGTTAAAATAGCTACTGCTGGTAATTGAAGTACTGCTATTATTGCTAGGATGGTTAGAAAGAAGGCTAAACGAATCCAGATAGTATTGATTATTCAAATTCTTTACTTTATCTTTTCATCAGATCGCTGTGAGTATTACTCCTGCTGCCTCGATTGAGCAAGGGAGACTAAGCAGAATTTGAGCTACTCGTTAGCTGAGAGTTTCCTGAAAGCTAAGTATTCCCAGAAATAGCTGAGAACTAGGAATTAAATGAGGATTTATGCTTCATCGGAGAAGGGGATTGAGATACTTTGCATTACGGAGATTCACTGCGTACGGAATGACTTGGTATGCTACGAATATTAGTGAAGATCTTGATTGACTGTTTATCAGACCCATTTGTGGTGTTCAATGTCAAGCTGCGTTCTTTTTCGAGTGGAGTGGAGAATTAATGGGAAGTTAATTCAGGTAATTTAGCTGAGGAAAACAGGCAAACAAATTATCAGCAAGGGGATTGAAAGATATAGATAAAAAATATTATTTTAAGCAAAATAACTTAAATAAAAAAGCATGTAACTTTGTAAAACTAACAATGATGTTTCCACTACCTAATATTCCAAACCCTAACAATTTACATAACGATCAATGAAATTAAAAATAGTCTATTTAGTTTATTAAGTTGAAACTTCAATGCTTAAAAAACTACCCCAAATTCATTGTAGCAAATTAAGGAGAAAATCAGGGTATTATTAGAAAAAGTTGATTGTTTCAAGCTGAATAAACAAAAAGGGGAAAATAAGATAACAAAAAGAGGAAAATAAACCTAGAAATATTATTGTTGGAAAAATAAAAAATAACAGCGATTCTTTATTTTGAACTGCCTTAAATGACCCTGAAATTATATTTTCGATGGCTGAGCTCAAATGCTATTTTGAATTAAACATTAAACTAGCAGCCAGATCAGATAGAGTATTTTGCAAAAAAGTTAGTTTTTACAAATGCAGCTGCCAGAATAATAAAAGTGGGATTTTGGATTAAATAGTTTAAGTAATTTCTGATTCTAATTGAGTATTATGGGTGATTTGTTTATTTTTAGTACACCCAGAAGGCATAAGGGAGTTAAACTCTCTGCTTTCTATTTAGCATTTTTATTCCCTTATTTTAGCAAAAGTGCTTTAGAAATAGTTTGAACAATCAGCTTTCAGTAAAAGGGGCTTGCTGCTGAATGACCAAGGGAAGAAAAATCCATTTGAATTGATTAGCTTGTCAAAGTGTATAATGAAGAAATTGTGGAGTGAAGAAAAATAAGAAGAGTATGAAATAAGATTTGGAAGTCATTTTTACTTTGTTGGAGGAATTGTTCAGTAGAAACTCTCTTGAGAAACGGTTTCGGTGTTGCTTCTTATTCATAAGCCTACTGTTATTACTACTGTTACAGTTATTAGTCTTTCTCAATAGGAAGCCCTTTGGACATAACCACGCCATCGATTCCTTTCTTATCGATAGTTGAAGTCTTTCCCTTAAATCTCTCTAAGAAGTTCATATTTTGACTCTAAGTACAGAGATACAATTATGTAGATGTTTATCTTTTCAAAGCTCTGCTTGCAAAAGAGCTAGAGATTGAATGTCTTAGTTTTGGAAAGTGATTCTTCTGCGTGTTCAACTAGAGAAACAACTTTTATAAAGAGGGAGGTTAAATCGATTGGGAAATTATTATTATTGGCGGATTTATTATTGATATTTGGAAAGGGGGAGACAAAGCAGTTCTTTTGATAAAACTTTGATATGAGGAAGAGTCGGTCTTAAGCATACGAGAAACGCTTTAATATTACAGTTCCTAATTGATTCAAGCTGTTAAATAGCTTCAATTCCTCCTTCTGACACTTGTAAATTATGAAAGGAGAAAGGTACATTTTTGATATTTCTTTTTTTTCCCACCTTTCATTAAGCTTGATCTAGCCTAATCTCTCACATTTGATTGAAAATACAGAACTCACCCAATACAACGCAGAGAAATAAGTTTAAAAATAATAAAACTCTAGAAATCTAAATAATAATTCATGTGTCTGCTTTTTTGGTTTACATGTACAAAATGCTGCTTGAAAATAAGAAGAATAATTTATTTTGATAAACTTTTCCTTTGATTAGGCATAAATATAAATGCCTGCAATGATCATATTCTTGCTGTTCGTTATGTTCTGTCCTACCCTTTGAGCACCATCTCAGCTTGATAATTAGAAGCACTTAGATGTTGAATCAAAATTATTATGGAAATCGTAGAACTTTATTGTGTGTTTATTTTGTTAATTGCTATTCAGAGTTGGTTATTCTTTTTTTCAGTTAGAAAAAGAACCATTTTGTGAGCTTGACGATATGTAGCTCTATGCTGAATCAGCAGGGTACACATGCTGGTCAATAGTGATCTAATCAGCAAAATATTCAAAACCATAATCACTCAAACAATCATTCATTATTGTGGGAGATCTAATAAGAATCAAAATAAGCATGTGTTTGGGTCAAAATCAATTATTGTTCTCTACAGTTCACATTATTAATCATTACATTAAGTGACTTGAGCTGATCTTCAGAGAGATTGAAAAGCTTTGCGAACTTCTGGAGAAGGAATTTGATTTCTTTTTTGTCGATCTCAAAGAGCAGCATATTCTGCAATAGAGACACTAATTACCCAAAACATGCATTTCTCTCTCGCATGATCGATTCCTTTTGAGATTCATGTTATCGCATACTCACCCCGTCTTTCAGCTCTTCATATGCTGAATCGAATATTGCTGCCTCCCAGAAATCACGGCTTTTCCATAAATGATGATGCATTATTTGGGAATACAGATATATTTTCTTCACTGGGGCTAACTCTGCTGATTGGGGAGGAGAAGCAAGAACCGAAGAATCCTCAATAGTTGATGATTAAGACTGACTTTGCTTTCCATTCGTTTACTCTGTATTTTCAGTTATCTTTTATTTGGTTGAATTCTCTTCGTTTTGATTTGATTCTTGTCCTAAGCTTTCACTTGCACTCTAAACTCCATTCGTTTAGTTATCTCCTCCATTCTTTATTTCTATTTAATCCTATTACTGTTATTCTTTTCTTTCTCCATCTTCCAAATTGCTTTGATTTCCATTAATCTCTGTCTTAATTCCTTGCTATTTTTCTTAAACATTCTCAGTTTAATTCTTATTCTCCTCCTTTGATATCTAATCTTCAATCTATCCTTCTTTACCATTTCCTTATCCACTCTTATCTCTATCACTCTCATTTTGTTATTATTCTTATAGTTTCTCTTATGATTATTCTTGTATTTCCTGTTAATCCCGTGACTCCTTCCCTCTATTCTAACTAATCTCCTGCTATTCCATGTAATATGTGAAACTCAGCACTAGCAACTATCTTGAGAACTTACTGTCTCTGAATTTAAAGCACTGGCAAACCAAACAAACAAAAAAATCAATAAAAGAAACCTTTCACCAAACCTTACTCCATTGAGAGAGCATGCTATGAGATATGAAATCGCTTAGAATGGATGCACATTCAAGACAAATTTCCCTTGGATTCTGAATTACTAGAGAATGAAAGCGAAATGGTTAGAGTAATCAATGTCTTCGAGAGCTTTATTGTAGAAGCTAGTGTACTCCTCTGCTGCTAGTTTTTACTCATTCCAAGCTCTAATCACAATATCCAGCACGTACCTCATCTTGTCACTAGCAGGACTCTCATAAACTACACTGTTCTCTTCAATCGATCGTTTCACCATTAATTCATTGTTTTTATCACCCGTAAGTGCACCAGGTTTACTCTGTTAATTTATCCGCTGCATACTGCAGTCTACAAAGCTCACAAACTGTTCATAAACTATCGGCTTGTAAAGCGGTTTATTCGATCGATTCAAGCTGACAAACTTCCTGCAGTCTCCAGTTAAATCGCAGGTATCAATATTCTTCCCTAGCAGCTCCACTTGGTATTCCACATTCTTGTAAAAAGATGTTTCGAACATCAGCAGCTTTAGTATCCCATCGTGGATTCGCTCGCATCGTTCTTCTTCTTGTTTCTAGAGATCTAGCAAGAGGCGACGCTGTGAAGCATAAAAACACAAAGTATCAAGCAAAAATTAGCTCCCAAAGATAAGAATAATGATAATTTCGCAAAGAAAACATACCTATTCTGGGTAGAACATATCAATAAAGGAGTTGTATGCAACCAAGGATTCTTGGAGGACATACTTGAACTCTTACACTTCTCGCTCCGTTTAAGACACTCTAACAATTTATTATAAATGATGTTTGAATCCATAAACTCATTCATTTATCAAGCTTTCTCTCTATCTTTCTCTATGATTACTTCATTGTGTGTTTATCCTTTTTATCTGCCTGAATGCTTGAAGTTAGCCTGTAGATTTAGTTCTAAACTTGCATGTCGTCGAACTCTCTCTTTGCTTTTAAATACCGCAGTCTCGTCTTAATCCATCAATACAAACAAACATTCACAATCACAACACTTAAATAAATACAGAACTATATCCCCTCTTATTATCCTTTACCCTTTCAACTGTTTCTAGATGATATTACAGATCTCTTTCCAGTTTCTTGCCATCTTGGAATACCACCTTGGCGTATTCTTCTTGTTCTTGGAGAATTTGTTTAAGATAATCTGCGACGTATTCTCTAAGATTGTCAGCCAGACTCATAGATTAATGCACACGTACTTGCAAATCACTGCTGTATAAGGATATCATATTTGCTATGTCGCTGCAGTCACAAAAGAGATCATGTTAGTTAGTTAGACGAATACACTAGTAATTCAAAATCCCTAGATTGTATTGATATGAATGTCTTACCCTTTTGCTTAGACTAATTTCTTCATGCTTTAGCAGATCCTAGAGAGATTTTTAGCATATTCAAACTCAACAACGGACCTCTCACCTAATAAATTAGTAAATTCCTCGAATATCCTTCTCCTGTCTCCGGAATGCTTCCTCACAGCCTCTCCTTTGTCCTAATGGTAGTGTGTGACATAGGAGTGATAAAGCAGCTGAATGTATGAGTGTGTGTGTGTTAAGCTTACCCATAAATCTTCGAAGGTGGCAGTTTCAGTGATGTAAGATTCACTTTCAATCTTGCTGCTGTTTGTTGTAGTAACGCTGCTGTTTCGATTAGTTTTCTCTTCTGTACTTAATTTCCTTTGAGCCTCCATTGCAGTACTTATTTATAAAATATCTCTCTCTTCTCTCTTTTAATAACAGCCGACTCAAAAAGTCCAAATTCAATAGCATATTATGATGTTAAAATCTTTCTCTCAGATGCTTTCTCAACTTTTCACTCAGAAAAAGTGATCATTTGCAGCAGATTCAAGAAATTTCACAAATAACACTTCGAGTTTCTCAAGTTTCTAATATTTTCTGCTAGAATTAAATGACTCCATAATCAGGGAATAGGATAAGTTATTGTTATTATTAACAACAATAATACATTTAATGCGTTTGATCACATATATCTCCCTATTA
>Ga0302271_10002056_pt1 | contig 18555 bp, 11 predicted proteins | sample III_Bog_N1_1_FD_198767 | JGI IMG/M metagenome (GOLD analysis project Ga0302271, IMG submission 198767) | Peat permafrost microbial communities from Stordalen Mire near Abisko, Sweden - III_Bog_N1_1 | ecosystem: Environmental > Terrestrial > Soil > Wetlands > Peat | place: Sweden: Abisko...
AGAGATTACCTCAATTTATATAAATAATTTTATGTCAACAAGTGACTTGCAAAATTGTGGATGTTGTGTATTATTTATTCTTCAAAATTGGCAATCAAAATAATCTCTTTTTTGGGGTTAGTTTAGTTGGATTTAATCATTACTATTAAGTGAATAAATGCAGATATTATGAGTTTACCATTTTAAAATACATCAAATTACAATTCACATTAAACGAAATCGAATAAGAGTTTTATTAGCAACAAATTATTTTTTCTAATGTAGATCCAAAATTATTACTTCTTCAGAAGAAATGGAATTGAAAAGGGTTTTATTAGAGTTCATCTAAACTATTGTTGTAGATGGATACATTGATGTTTGGCTTTTCGTCATGCTCAACATTTAAAATCTGCTCTTCCTGCTCAGGTGGAGAGAAAGATTGTTCTTTGTATTTTACTTTGTATTATTTCTACGTTCGCTCATCAATTTAGACAGGAATATCCTTATTCAGATCAATCTAGTTGTTTTCGTTGATTTTTTTATTACTTTTAGCAGCTGAATTAGTACTATTCTTGACCTTTCCGATGATATTATTATGATCTTCTGAGAATTATCTCAAACCAACGATTGTAGCTTATCCTTAAGTATGCTAGGGGTCGTAAATATTAAATTCTGAAGAATTCTACGAATCGTCGGAACTAACACATTGTTCAGAGCCTTACGTACCTTTATTGTGGTCTTTAGATGCGCAAAACGCACTTTATCTACGCTTTTATTGCTTTAGTACTTGCTACGGTGGACTTGATTATGAAGAATACTCATCACGATTACCAAAAAACAGTTACCCCATTTCAGCCGTTTTCCCAATTGATGCTTTAACTGATTTCGACTACAATCGACTGACATTTGGTGATTAAGCATTACTTTAGCCGATCTGATTGTTTGAATTGTTAATTTGATTAGATATGTTCATATTACTGTAATTCAAATTAGCCACGCTCTAGTTCTCGATATTATTCACAGTCGTCCCTCTAGCCGTTTTAGTTTCCCTCTCGTAAGCATCTACAATCCTCTTGAGTCCTTGAAAATCAAATCCCATCGCATTTTCATTAGCAGTCTGCATCGTTGTATTGTTATTCAACGCAGCACGGAACGATCCACGAACTTTGTTATTGTTTATGATTTTTTGTTTTTATTTCGCAGCAATCCTCGCTAGATTCACTCGTTGCTAGTCGAGCAGCTTCTATCTTAGTCGTCTCTTTTATCCATCATCCATGAGAAGCTACTTCACGACGACAAGGAAGTTGTTCAAGGGGAAATAAAGCTCGAAATGATGCATTGTCTCGAATTCACCACAAAATATGTCAAAAAATAACTCCTTCACATGCAGCTAATTAGACTATTGTTCGTTAATTTCTGCTTAGTTGTGAGCTTGAATGTTAATGTTAGTTTAAGTAATGTTCTATTTAGTCTGTTACTGTGATTGTTACTGCTGTTGGAGAGATTGATTTTTACGATATTCATTTGATCTATCACTTGGTCTAGGACTGTCAATCTCAGCAATGGGATTAAACCCACCGAATTGCATGAAGGAGTTGTTGATGATTCCATGATTTGAATTGTCAATATTGTTACTGCTTCTAAAGTAGCTGCTGATGATTGTGTTTTATTTCATTTACTGTCGCTTAAACGTATCAGAGTCATTTTTAAAAAATTTTGAGGTTTATTTGCGAGTGAGGCATAAAGGCTGTAGCTTAGCGACTACAGCAATACTGGAAGAAACTGATAGTTAATCATCATCTGCTTCATCTTAGAGTGTCCTAGCTAGGGAGGCTCGCTTGAAATAGTTTGCTCTGCTGGCTGCTGAATTCCCAGGATTATTGATCATCTAAGTTGAAGATGGCAACTTTTAAGGAGAAATAAATGCATTATTGCAGTTTGAACAATGCTAGTTTTATTGCTATTGTATGGGAATTTACCCAGATAGCATATTATTAAGTGAAACACTATTATTATTGTTAGTGTGGATGTATTAATTGCTGATGGTGCCAAGATTGCTGGGATCTTTATTAATGTTATTATTCGAATTGCCATTATTATTTAATAAATTATTGCATACATCACATTTTCCAATAGAAAACGATAAATATTCCTCTGCGTAATCATCTAGAATGTCATCATTGTATTCTATGTAAGTTATTATCGTCTAATTAATTAATTTGAGCTACCTATGATGTCGTTTCTTCTAATTCTCTTTCAATTTCATCTTTGTAATGTTCGTATTATTATTATTTTCAGTTTTTTCTACATTTTAGATTTCATTTCGTACATTGAATCTACTGTATAACTTGTCTCTAGATTATTCCTCTGATCGATTACTTAACGCTATAATTTTAGGCTAATTTGGGATGAAATGTAAGTATGGACATTATTCTAAAAGATGAGAATATGTGAAACAACTTGAACACTTGTATTAGACTCTCGAGTAATCTTTCAGAAATATCAATTTATCTTTAATATGCATAAATTACTCATAGTCCTAAGGGAACTGCTTGACAATATCCAGAAACTTATCTCTTTCTATTTTTAGGATTGTTGAGAAACCGACACTGCGAACACTAATCGCTCGATTCTACCCAGTGAAGAATTCCGCTTCGCCGAATGCTTCACCTTTGTTTAGCCTCCGAAGAGTCTTGAATCCTTGGGTGATCTCAGTGCCTTATCCACCACAGTTTGTAGTGGAAAAATACATCTCCACGATGCCTTCTTGGACGAAGAATATCGATTTATCTAGGTATTAATCATTTTCGTGGGAGAAAATGACTTCAGCAGGTGTAAAGCGCAGTTCTTAGATTAATGGGATCATTTTTTTCATGACTTCTTCACTGAAATTACTCGAGAAAATTGTACTTTCTCGTAAGACGATCTTGTTGGATTCCATTAATAATTCCATTTTCAGGGAATCAGATAGTTGATTTATCATTTTCTCTTCTTCTTCTTGATTTCTCTGTTGATTTGCTCTCCAAAAATACCTTCAACAAACAAATCCAAAAATAAAGACTGTCCATACAAATAGATAAAAATATCTAATTTGTTATGTTTTACTCAAGATATTCTGTGACATCTTTAGATAAAGAAGGTCCAACACCTTTAGTTGCTAAATAATTCTTGATAGTGATCATTTTTTAAGATATTTCTAATTCTTGCTTTGAGAAATCTGCTAGAATACCTTAGATTGTATTCACAGAGAATCCAAACACACCGCAAGCAAACAACACCATAAAAATACATACCGCCAATTCTATCGAAGATATAGGCACGATATCTCCATACCCTACAGTCGCCATAGTAACTGTGCAGAAATAAAACGCTGAGAGATACTATCTAGGCCATGGCTCACCTATGAGATTCTTGCCATGAATCCAACTGGAATTCCAGATTCTTTGGGATTATCTGCCTGTGAAAATCCAAATACAAGCGCATACATGTGCGATCAGGAGAATTTTAAAGAAAAGACTGATGAGTTTGGTGATATTTCTTAGATTAGGTTTGAGGATGTATTTCTATGAAGCATGGTTGGAAGCTCTCATGATTGTTTTCCATCGGAGCAGCATCGGAAGTAGCAGAAACCCTAGAATTTCAGATTCCCCTATTTGGTAGGTTAAAATCAAATGGATCAACAATGGGATCAGTGAAACATAATCTTAACTGAGCTACTCATTGTTGTATTTCCTCCAAATGCTGCCACGATTATTGCAGATGATTCCTCGCTTGTAGAACCCAGTATTGCAAGTTACAAGAATATCAGCAGCACATACGATCAGAACAAGTTGAACAATGAAATCATTCCCAGTACCGAATTCCTCAGGACCAAAGCTAATCATCGCTGAAAGGAGAATGAATCCGACTAGTAATGATAACGATATTACTAAATCCCAGGTATATTTGAGATTACTCGATGGATTGATAATAGGTATTTTTCTTAACATTTTTGAAAACAGCTGATAACATGTAGATACCATGATTATCCTCTCTATTGATTGGACATTCAGCTGGAATATTTGTTTTTTCCGCTTGTTTAAATCTGAAAAATCCTAAGATTTATCGTTAATAAACGCATATTGATGAGGTTTCATATTTTTTAGCATGCGCGAAGGGGTGCTGTTCAAGAGTCTTTATGCAGTCTATCTCAACCGCACTTTTCTTACGATGTCAGCAAGTTGGTTTGTGAGTGTGTTCTACACAAGTAACTTAGGCTCTCCTCCACCGTAGATCGTCTAATTGCAGGATATATTCTTGTTTTCCAGTGAAGGTTCTTGCAATTATTCCTCATTTTTTTCAGAGGTTTCCACGAAAGCTGATTTTTTGTTTGTATTCGTGAGAGACATGCGCAGAAGGAAAATAGGATTTGAGGAGATAAATAACCTGAGGAGGAATTAAAAGAACTGCTTGCAACAGCTCAGTAGTTTGTGAGAAAAAGCAGCTTGAAAATTATGCTTCTATATTGTTGGAACTTTCAAAAAAAGAGATAATTTAAATACCTCAACTAAAAAGTCAATTAAATTATTTTTGGGAGAATTCAAAGGTACCTAAACACATTTACTTATAGTGTTTTGTGTTAATTTTTGTTGCGTATTCATTCCAAGGTGAAGAATCAACAGTTTGATTTGACAAAATTTGTTGAAAATCTTGCTGAACAAGAAAAGAAGGGAGAAAAATAGTTTTAAGATTTTTTATTATCAAACATAGGAAAAAAAAGTTAAGATCTCAAAAAAATCCATTGTTACAATATGACAAAGATTTAAAAAAAAGAGCTACAAAATGGCTGGCTTGGATGCACAGAACTATCACTGATGGGTATTTTACATTTAGAAACTCTGTAATTTGTTGTTAGAAAAAGAAAAGAAAAATTTGTTAGTTTAGAAAGTATTAATCTTGTAGAAGAAGTATGCTAGACAATTTCCTCAGTTAGTGATTTTACAGAGGGATTGATTGAATTATTTCCTTCACTCAAAAATATCTTCTTCTTATCTTTTCTTCTCTACTTTTAATTAAAGTTTCTAACATTCCAAGAAGGATGACTAGAATTGTTATGATTTACTCTTTCTTCTTTATATGAAATCTCCAAGGATGTTTTCTATTGTATTCACAAGAGTTTTATTTACCTCTGCGACTTGATTCCTTAGTATTTTGGTTATCTTTGTAGACTCTGAAAATGTCTCTTAAGTTAATTAAATCAGTTGTAATAGAGAAAATTCTTGTGAAATATGGAATTATTTGATGAGCTCATTTTTCTTAATATTTTTAGTTTAGTCATTGAAACTTATGTAAAGGTTTGTCAGATATACCTTTTAATTGCCCAAAATAAATTTAAAATTAAATGGTGTAGGCATACCTTTTTGATTGTATTTTCTAAGAAGTGATTCTCATTAAGCTTTCAATTTATTATTAAGGTTTTTAAAATTCTTCAGAATTAGAATGAATATCTTATTTTTCCAAATAAAACTAATATTATTATATAACTAAGTTATTTTAGATTTTACAATGACATAATCTTTCCAAGGTGTTTTCTTCATCTTTTATACTTGTCTTTCCATGAAAACAACATTTATCAATAAATTTTACTTCTAAGCTCTCTCCCTAATTTTATGTATCCTGGACTTAAAGTTCTTTGTAGTAGCATTTTGTTTGAGGATCTACTTGAATCACTGTAGCTTTATCCATCCTTTTATCAATACTTAATAAAAATCACAAGAGAGTATCATATTATGAACTCATTTATGAATAAATAAAAAATAACTTGATCTCCCCACAGAAACACTTTATAAAAAATAACAACTCCTATTAATAACCAAACAAATTAGCCAAATAAAAATCTATTAATCTAATAGATCACCCAAAAGAACAAGCAAGTATATTAATTGAAAGTCTTATGAACCCTCTAAATCAAAGTATTGAGGAACACAAAACCTCTAGAAAAAAAGAAAAAAGAAATATTTTTGTATTAATTGCATGAGTATTTTGATTAATGGAATGAAACCACTGCTTCCAGTGAGAGAACAACAACCACAAGAAGAACATGAGCAATCTTATGGAGGCTTAACTGATCGTACACAGAGTAAATAATCCAGCAGTCTGCCAGCAAGTTTGAATTCAAGTATCAACTTAGGTATCTTAAAATACAAAGAGAGATTCATTGAAGAACAAACTTAAATGTAGATAAAAGTGCGCAATGTTTTCAATCACATTGGTGATTTAAATGACAAAAAGTAAATCTAAACTGCCATGAAATAACTTGCTACTAAAGAAGAACGAAGTATCTTGATAGATAAGATACTCAAGCGTAAACAGGAAAAGTAAGATGCAGATGAAATCATGCGAATGTCTAAGGTCTAGCCGCTTCTTACAAGATTCGTCCGCAAGCTCAAGAAACAATCTCTAGCATTCTAAGAATCCAAATCGCATTTAAAAGAACATACCAATGAAAAAAATGTACATTTCGGTGAAAGTTCAGCACCTGATAGCCGCCGTTCTAGCATAAATTCTCAAGATGAATCATAATCCTAAAGATCTGAGACTATCCGCACACCTTTGAAGAAAAACAGCGAAGCAAGTGAACTTGAAAATCGAGCAAAATTTCTATCGATTTTTTTGAATAACAAAAAGAAAAAAGAAGAACCCAAAGAAGAGAAACTCAATTCAATTTCCTCCGTATGCGAGTTACTTATGGGGAAGACTGATAATTTAGGGAAGAAAATCAATCTGAACAAAGTCAGCGAAGATAGCAGTGATTTGATAAATCGGGGGAAGGAATTGCAGAAATTGAAAGCGAACGAATTGCTCAGAGACGGATAAAAGCTGATTTTAGCCTCACATTTTAAATCGTATTCCCTACGAAATCGATATAACTCAAATATCTTCAAGTAATGGACGGATGATCCGAACATCAACACCTTCCACGCACAGCTGAATGATCACGATCACAAACTAGAATAACTCAAAATGAAAAATTTTCATAATTACTAAAATCTTCTTGATGCTACAAAAGTCGTGGAGTCCGATATCAATGCGTTCCTAGTGAATAAAAAACAAGAAAAAGGGAATAGCGCTTTAGATTTTGTAATGCTCCCGAGCTCAATCAAAGATCCAACAACTAGAGTCATTGAAAATGGTGTTAGATAAATGCAAGTGTATCCATTGAAAAAAGAAAAGAATAGGACATTGAGTGTGAATAACTAAGATAAAAGAAATAACTAACTAGGTACTAAATCCCACAGTAGGTCTGTATCTAGCTTAAAATTACAATAAGAGAGAGGAGCACCACCAGTTTCGTTGGCTTTTATTTTAGACAACTCTCAGACACCAACAACAGTGACAAATTAACATGATCTTCATCTAAAAGCTCATGATCTTCAAAATATCCTTAATTCCTCTATTTGTTAGAGCACTGCGAATCAACCTTATGAAGTAAAAGATAAGAGCAACTAAATAATTCCTGCACCATTCTTATCTAATCGACCAACAACCAGAAATCACAGCATTTATATAAATAATAATTTACCTAATAAAACAAATTCTTCACATAGTCCAATACTCCTCCGCCCTCTTCCCACTCCTATTGTTGTATCAGAAACGTAAGCAGAACTGCTTAATATGAATAATTAAACTCCTTAGAGATAGAGGTTACCATCAAAATCAACTAAAAAATCAAATATACTTTTAATCAATAATGGATCTTTCACTGAAAAAATGCAAGACATGATATCTGCTGTTAGATCAGAAAACAACAACAACACCATAATTAAAGATCCCCATCAGAACAACCTTGATAACAATACTCATGGTTCAACTACAGAGCGAACACACAGGAGAAATCCATCTTCGTTATTAGCTCCATTAACTGCACATGCATAGAGAAATTCCTCTTGTGTTTCTTTCAATTTCAATTATGATTTCGATAAAGCTTGCTAGGACTAACGAGATAAAACAGGTGTCTAAAAGAAATAATACTTCTCATATAATAGAGAAAATCAAGATAAAGTAGAGTCTTAAAGTAACAATCTCTTCAGCAAAAGTCGCTAAGAAAATGCTGATATCAATACATACAACGATATTGGATCTAAACTTTCAGCGTAAAATACCAAATAAGATTTCATGCGGACATTAGAGAACAATAAGCTATTGAATCATGCTCTTAAAAACATCAAAACAGTAGATAAATGGAAACTCCAAGGGGACATCAAATATCAAGGAGCAGAAGAGTAAAAATTGATTTATTTGTCATAAAACAAAAAAAATATAACTTTTATCTAACTTGATTATTTCAATATTTATCTCATCCTCGTTCTTATCTTTTTAATGAAAAATTTAGCCCGGAAATAATGAATGACGAGGAGAAGGATGATGAGTCGTTAGTCTCGTTCACTGAAATCAAGTTAGACAAAATGTATAAAAAAACAATCGCTCTGAACAACAATCAGCGAATAATCAAGAAATAAGAGGAACAATCAAAAGGAAGAGTTGATGCTGTTTTGTCTGCTAGTCATGTTAAAACAATGAATCATCTCAGTTAGCTTAAAAGGTAACATGAGTTGAGTTTCTTGTGGGTTTTAACATATTACAACACCTAAGACCAATTTAACTATCAATGATAAATTTTTAATTGCTTTGCTTTTTGAACAAAAAAGGGAGGTGCTTCATGCTACTCATACAAAACTCCGAGCTTTCAAAAAAAATAAGAACCTTTCTTGATTGCGTTGTTGTTCTGAGTATTTGTGGAGGTTAATTTATATGTCTGTTAGTTCATTTCAATTAATGAACTTTTGAAGATTAGTTAAAATGTCTTTCTCTTTCTATTTTAATAATGACCTGCAGCGAGTAGAAATTTTTATTCTTCTAAAATCTGCTCATTATTGAGTGTTTAATGTATAAAATATGTGCTGTTTATTACGTTAACAATTTATATTTTCATATCAAATAAAATGATGTCATGATGTTTAATTCAACATATGTTTGCTTGTTTACTGCATTACTGTCAAGCAGTCACATCGAAATACCAATGGACTCGAGGACTAAAGATTTTATCATCATGTTGGGGTGAATTTTGTTAAAAGGCGATCATTTTTTTAAGATATTTTTCTTTCAAATTTTTCTCTTTTTTTTTCATTTAGATACCCATCAAATTTTAATATGATCTTTCAAAATGAAACCTCATCTGTAATTATGAGCCATATTAATCGATTTTTCTAGCATCCTTTGCTGATAAAATTAACATAATGAGACACTAACTAACAATTTCTTTTTTAGAAAAAAAATATTTTTCTATAAACTTAATGTTTTATCTTCTTGCCTTTAATTTGCTAAAAGTCAAAATGATAAATAGTCAAAGATAAAAAAATCTTCTTTAAGAACGAAAAGACCGCAATTAATTAATAAAAATACCACTTTCAAAATGAACAAATTCAATGAGGAGAATACTAAATTATTTTATTTTTTACATAAAAAGCACAAGACAATTATCCTTTTTTTCTTTCATTAACCCATAATATTTTGTTTTAATAGTTGCCCAGTGAGATATAACCTAGCATAATCTTCTGAAGTCAGTGAGCTCAGCGAATTACTGTAGCACTAGGAATGCTATGCTTATTCTTATTAGGCAAGTTAATTAAGATTTTGTTTTTCTTATTGTTATTGGTAATACTATTTTTATTATAAAAAAGTATGGAATAATCCATGGAAACGATTGAGATCTGATGGTTGTGAAGGATATTCAAGTGGATTGGGTATTTAATTATTAAACGCAAGAGGTTATTTTAATTATTTTGCATCTTAAAATTAGAACTCTCTGAAATTATTATGGTAGTGGCTGGGAATATTATTATTTTCATTGTTATAATTTAGAGGATGATGATGATGATGATGATGGCTATGAGCATCGTTGCAAAAAGTACCTTTATTTTATTCAATTTCACTGTTATTCAGCGTATTCCTAGCTAATTACTGAAATTCTAAGAACTATTATTGAGACCTGTTTAAGTTATCCAGATGTAGATGAGAAGATTTCTGTGAAACTGAACCAAAGATGTTTTGATTTTCAGAATAGTTTTCTGAGGGAGATGCCTAAATTGGCATTCCTTTTTGGTACTGCTACCTAAGCAGTGAGCGAAGTAACGCATTCTCTTGGAGCAATCTTTCTGAAGCATCGAAGCTCCTCCTGCTTTCTTGATTTTTGAGCAGGATGATCTCTTCGAGTTATGAGACCTTCAACGCAAGCTGCTAATGGATTAATTGTTAACTTTTTGCGAGCTAGAATCCTTAGGTTTTATTATTTCCATGCACACATCGCTCTTAGCTTGTGTGGATGCATTACTAGGTCACAACGTTGTGTGTGTGAATGTGACTGTTATGATAATTGTTGGGTTTGGGATTCTGCAGATTTATTACTTGAGATTAGCCCTCTAAGAGTAGTGAATCTTGATTTTATATTGCCTGGAATTAAGGCTGCTTTTAAGGAATATTAAGATGGCTTGGATTAGGAGAACATATAATATGTGACAAACTACTTGGGTTATTATTCTCACAGCATGAGCATCCTTGAGTTGAGTTATCCTTGAGAGGAAGGAGAAGTAGTTACTGTTGTTGTTGTTATTACAACTACTACTGTTACTCATCACTGTTGTTATTCGTTTAACTCGAGAATTGTTGTTGTCGATTCGAAAATAGTCGAAACACTGAACAAAGTGGGGAATTACAATTACAATTATTTTCATTTTTATTTTTAAGATGGCTGACATTTTCATCGACTTCATGCAAGCAAGAGGAAATCTATGGCAATTACCTTTTCTTCTTTAATGAATCTTTACATATTTCTTAATCTCCAACTTTCTCTTCATATCCATCATGACACCTCTATCTCTTAACTTTTTTCTCCTATCCCTCAGATTGCTTAGTTTATCCCTGTTACTTATTATTCTAATCCCTCTATAAAAATCCTTGATTTTCAATCCCGCTGTTGTCCTCTCTCTCTTTACAAGGCTGATGACTCTTCCCAGAAAAATCACATAGACCACACCCATCAACGTTATTATTATTCATGCCACTCTAGGAATTATTACTCTACACATTATTCTTATGAAGAGACTAATAAACATCAGCTTAGAGATGTTCCACTCCATTCAATAAAGAGGTGAATTCCGTCTTTAACATTTAAACATCTGTCTGAAGGCATTCAACGCAGATATCAGTGCATTCATCGCATACGCCTTGCACCAGTGATTAACATTATTTTTATTATTCAAAAGGTACTTATGGCTAGTTGGGTTATTTCTTTTAGGTATTCAGATAACTATCTGCATCATCATTGGATTGCTAAGCTTTACCAAGCGACTATTGTTATTATTATTCCTCACCGAAATATGTGCCACTCTCAAAGATCTTTTCTTGATCTTCTTTATTATCTTATTATTTTTCCTATTCTTCTTCTCTCTCTTCATCTTCCTCCTCTTCTTCTTCCTTCTCTTCATTACATATATTCTTTCCTTTATTCCCTTATGGTTTCCTTCCTGGTTTATTATGAGGTAGAGGATGCTTAGGAAATACAGCAACCCACATTTCCCTGAAAGTTACTAATTCCGGATTTTCATAATTCACTAACATTAACAGTGAAATAATCTTCTTCCAAGTCTATGCCTCCCAGGAAGCTTGAACTCTTCCTTTTTTTCTTGTTTTTGCTTTGAGCTAAGGTGGACATTCCAAGCGAGGCTCAAGGACTAATTCATACAACGTTGCGATGTACTTATCCACTAACCCATGTTTGATCATCTCTGAGTTATATTCCTTGATCATCAATGAGCAAAGTTGCCCCTTCTCAACTTCTCCAAATCTATCCCTGAGAGTCTAGTACACAAGAGAATTAGCGGATGATGTAGTTAAGCCTAATGTACTAGAAGATAACTTTGAAGATACACTAATCTTTTATGATTGACTATTTGTATTTTTAGGGACAATCAACTCCTAGAGAAGTGGATCAACATAAAGACGATATATTGTATTCATCAGGGTGTCTTATAATCGTTTGACGATTCTAACACACTGAGCTGATTAGATTGCCATTAAATCCACACGCAGCTGCTCCTTTTCAGCAGCAGGAATTCTTGACAATGACCGTTTTTAATGGAGATCAGATTCCACAGTGTTCATAATGATTTGTACAACTCAAAACCAATAGAAAAAACAGCAACTGCAATGTAGGAAAGTGAAGGCTAGCTGAATTATTTATGTAAGCCTTTTTTTGGAATAATAATTTATTTTTGAGAATTGTGAGATTTTACGGATTCCTCCCCTTGTATTTCCTGCTACCTTCGAGTTATGTCCCCAAGAGCAGAAAATAGAACAATTATGGAAGATTCATAGAACATTTGAGTATCTCCAATGTCTCTACTTTTAAGAGTTAGTTACATTTGAGCGATTCGGTAAATTCAGAATACTGCCTGTCATGTTCTCGGAATCTCAAAGGAATTCAAGGACATCCAAAAGAAATCGAACTTTAGGCTGTTTAATTCAAAGTCTTTTTTGCGCCCTCTTGAGCCAAGGAGTGCCTCATGAGTACTTTTGGCTTTCGCGCGAAAGATTAATTTCAATTTATTTGCTTTTCCTACTTGGTTTTTCTATTAATTAAAACTTTTGTACTTGATTTTTTTCATCTTATTGTAGCTTGGATTCATCATGCCCAGAGAAAAAGTTAATTTTATTGTCGCATTATATCTCAAGCTTTCCCATCAAAGGCAGGGATTAATTAAATCCTCCCCGATTGAATATCTATGAATATCCCTTTCTCTCAGTAACAAGTTGGAAAATGGGAAAAATGAATGTAATTATAAAGATATTTTTTCTTTGGATTAATTTAAATAAGAAAGGAGATTTGTCATATTAGTGGAAGTATTACAAACAAAGAAGCATAGTCTGGGATAATTAATTTGTTTTGTATTGAACTAAGATCATACTGAATACTTATTTTTGATTATTTGTTTTTTTAATTATGTTGTTTTTTAAGTTTTTCATCAAATTATTTACTAAGAAAAATCTAATCTGATTTAAGTGAAAATGGTTAAAATCAAGTCATTTAATTATTAGATTATTTTTTCCATCAATTTGATCAAGTTGCAAACAATTAGTGATATATAACAGCACTATGTGGTTTCGAATAATAAGTCGTTTAATAAATACAAACATCAGACAAAGAAAAAGAGTATTTCAGAATGGCAGCTTACTTTATCAAAACAATCAAATCAGCCAAGATCTGCGCTAAAAAATAAGAAAATTATTAAATTACTAAAATTGCAGATAATAACCTTTTGAAAGTTAATATTAAAGCCTAAAACTAAGAATGTAATAAACCTGTTATCAGATCCCTAACCCGAGTGCTGCCACAGCTCTTCTGGAGAAGATTCTCTCACGCAAATGCAAGTTCCATCCATAGTTCCCTTGTGAATACATTCATGTAAAACCTACCGAATTTTCTCCAAGACTTTGCTGCCAATGCGTGGAAGATCAAAATATTCTTTCAAGTGACTATGTGTCTATCCGATATTTACTTCAGGCATCTTCGAACACCACCTTCAAAGCGTATCCAAAATTAACTGATAGTTAAATCACCTAGAAGTTACAGGAATTCAAAGGTAGTGATGATAAAGTTTCAGAAGATTTATTATCTTTTTTCGATAATCTTCAATCGAGAGTCTCAACGGCTATTGAAAAATAGAAATCAGTTTAAAAGAGCAAGCTCTCTTCTCTTTAGAATCGTTACCAAGGTATTTATGATTCCCTTGCCCAGATCTCGCAAATCGAAAAATTCAAATAACTTGTTAATAACAACAATGACAATGAAAACATGCTCAAACGATTCATAGATGACTAATACTCAAATGCTAATAACTACACCCAGACAATTAACTGTAAACTATCCGAGTATTAAAAAATCTACAGTGCATTCTCCTTAACTGATCCTAAGAATAAATTAGAACAGATCATCAAGCTCATAGAAGGGATAGAATTCTTCCCTATTATCCTATAAAGTTAAGCAAATAAAAACTATTAAGAATAGTCGGTAGTTCAATAGCAATATCCTCTATTCCAATAACAAACTCAATAGTAATTGTCTCTATCCTCATCACCAATCTAATAATAACAACAATAGCAAATAGGATAATAACAAAAGGAAAAGCAATAACAACAATCATTGTCATCACTAGAGGTTTACAACTACTATGAATCCTTGATCAAACATGGAGAAGATAGGAAAATCTTGAAGTGGGAGTAGTAGTATGGGTCGTATGGGTAGTCGTATGGGGAGTCGAAAATGTGGAAGTAGGGGTAGTATGGGTCGAAGTGGTCATACGCAGACACTTACGAAATATGGACGAAATTCAGCGAAGTCCTGAGGCAACAATAACTGAACCTTCTTAAGGAATTATTAGGCATTAATAACTGAAGATAAATCTGATGTTAGTTCTCATCCAGTGGTTACTTTTTTTATGTTTTCGCAGCCTATGAACTATTGATTCTATTTAAATCTATTTTTTTTTCTTTTAAGATTACTTATCAATTTAATCATTAACTTTTTTCTATTATTCAATAAATATTTGCATAGTTTAATTAGTCTAATAGTAGTAATCCCTTTGATCTCTCTCTCCACTTTGAGTACTTAATGATTGCACTCATGCTATGTAATGCCATTTACTACTTCAATGCTTTTGACTCTTATTGATCTTAGATTGAGATCATCTTCAATCATTCTTTGCAGCTATTCCTTCGAAAGGTTGAGTTATTAACAAGTAGGAATGAAGAAAATCTGAAAATATTAACTTGAGAAACGCATGAATGTACAATTCACAGTGGCTGTGAGATATCTAAATGAGTTATGAATGGCTGTACTAAAATGGGATGATAATTTGGATTGCAGTGATCTGATGCAGTTCTCAACTTAAGCTTCTTCGAAGATGTCCTTTAGGTGATTTCAATCTAGCCATTATTAATGTTCAACATGGGATGCATTTTCACAACGAATTGGAAGAAAGCAATCATTGAAGAGTCTTCCCAAAAAAAGAATAGATAAAGAAATATTAAGATCTCTTATCTTCATAAGAATAATGGTATTGTTATTAGAAAGTACAGGAAAGACTAACATTACAGCCTATTCCAAGCAGGGACTAAAAAAAGCTAGGAAAACAAAGAAAATGAGGTACGAAATATTAGTGTCCAGAGAAACAGAGATTGATTAGACGTTAGACTAATAGAAGAGAAGCTGAGAGAAATTATTCTAATATTGAATGAACATCATACTGTAAGGATTAGAAGGAATATTGGAGAGACATTAACATAATATTAAAAATTTAGAGTTTTTAAATTAGCCTAAAGATATAAAAGCAGTCTTAACAATAATTTACATAATAAAGGTTGAATTTTTTGAAAGAAACCAGATTTATTCACTTTCATTCTTAAACTCTGCTGGCATTATTATTATTTCTCTTCCCTGCCTTTCCTTCCTTCGTCTCTCATCCTATTCAATTATTACTTACCATTCATGTTAATCTTTTTGTCTTGGTGGCTGTTCAAGCCAATGGATTATTGGCATTGTTCTCTTCAATAAGACTTATCAATTTTTCTGTCTGAGAAAATAAAGGAAATTCATTGATAAACAGACTTGACTTGCTGAAGGAACTACCATTTTTCTCAATAAAATTAGGTAAATTTAAAACTTGAGATGATATCTCTAAGGAGCTATTATTTGATATTGTTTCTTGTTCTTGATTCACCATCGACCCCTTCGAATCAGGAGGGTGACCTAAGGCATGGTGCTTATCGGTGGATGAGTTATCATTCTACTGGATAATAAGGTTATTCATCTTCTTTTGGAAGTAATTGTATTGATAATCGATAATGGATTCATAATACTTCACACCGATCTAAAACAGAAACAGTGGAAGAGTAAGAGTGCATGGTACATTAAACGGATAGATTCTTTGATTCTTTTTGTTGGTTCTCATACCATGCACATTTCAAAAAGGTTATTGGTTTAGAGCATCTCTATGATTTTCTCCTCCATGCTAATTCTCCAGCTACAAAATCGTCTTTGCCAAAACATATGGAAGACCTCTCTTCTTCTTTCAATCCTCCAAATTGCTAAATCCTTTAAAATGGCTTAATTAAAGTAAGCATGAATTAAATGATGAATACATTAATGAATTAAAAAAAATTTAGCGGATATTAATGTAATAGGATAACTTAAATTAGACATATTAGACCTATCATTTTTTTCTTATTAAATCTTTCTAAGATAAAATTCCTTATTCAGACTCTAAGGAACCATACCTAAAAAGAATAAACAAGAAATTTATTAACTCTTAATAAAGATTATTAACCATATTGACTAATGAACCATACATCATTCAATGGAATAAAACAGAAAACTATCAGCTTTAAAGATCAAATGGTACTCAACTTTTAACAGATAATAGATAAAAACGAAAGTAAATACTTTGCCATAGAAATCCATTAACTGACTCATACTACCTCTAATCTTAGGAGAAAAAATCTTAAAGCTATGATTCAAGCTTCGACTTAGATATTCGATATAAATTATTAATAAATGAAGACTCAGCTTTTTTTGGAATTAGGATGACAAGCTAATTAATATTAAGATACCATAGAATGTCTTACATACAACATCATAATATTTCTACTATTCACCAAAATATTAAAGACAGATAACTCAAGGATCTAAAACGGCTCAATTTGTAAATAATCCTTCTTAGATGCACTATCTACTATTTTTTCTAAGATAATTAATGATTCGATCCCCAAGTAAATGGCTACTTTCTCTAACAAAGTATCTAAAAATATTCACGAAAGAAATAACTGAAGTGAAAGGCAAGCATAAATTTCAATGATATACTAAAAGACAGAAAATCAAATAATCAAACTATCAAACAATAGTTAGTATCGCTAGTACTAAGGAATAGAAGGAGATAGGGAAAAGAGAAAGCAAAAAGACAGGCAGCATGGCCATTGAAATATGGTTTGGAGTAAAAGTTAATGCATATTGAGCAGATATAAAATTTTTGTTATTAAATTCAGATAATTTACATTTAAAAACCATTATTCCCTCCAATAATTTTTTTTAATATCAATTTTTATTTTTAGTTTGAGTAATCCTAATCTTTGCCTGTGTAAATTTCTTGATTTAATGATTTTTTATGTGATTTTGAAATGTATTTGAAATTTGATTGCATTTTTAAATAACCTTCTCAAAAAAGTGCAAAATTTCTTTCTAAGAAACTCATGATATTAATTCAGCTTTTGCTTTATGTTTATTTAACTAATTAATATTAATATTATTTATACAATTTATTATGCTATTTTGTTCATTCTCATTTAAAATGTTTGTAAAAAACTTGATTTATTAAATGAGAAGCACAACAAAACAAAGAATATTTTTCAAAAGACTGTTTGCTAAAAGAAAAGGATCAATTAATTTTTCTTTATCAAAATAGTTTAAGACAATAAGAGAGATGCTTTTTATCTTAATTTGATGATCTAATACTGCATTTGAAATATAAGGTTACCTAGAGAAGCTAACTAAACAAAAAGAATTCTAAAAAATTAAAAAATAATATTATTATTTTTTTATTAATAATTCGAACTTGATGAAAAATACTGAGTAATTATGTTAAAATAGGTACATTTATTAGAAAGAGAAGTGATAGATTCTGAATATTTTCATAAATTTTCTTGATTAATTTTAAGGATAGGAGATAGTATGAGAGTAAAAGTGAATAAAGAAGCTTGGAAGGATATTTTATGAATATCTTGAGATTGTCTCTTAGGAATCAAAGGAATCAGAAAGAAAAACTAAAAATAACAAATAAATCTCAAAATAGCTTAAAGGAGAGAAGAGGAAAAGAAAATGCTATCAAAAGCAACAGCAAATAAGATTGGGAAGCAAGTTAGCCTTCAGAGGAAGGAGTTGATGAGGTCTTCGTCTTCGATAAATAAGGTGATTATGGAACTGCTTGAGTCGAGTTCGAAGGCGGAAAGTGATCTGAGAATTAGCATGTTTGCGAAGAATCTGGATTACTTGAGGGAGAAGCATGAAGAGAGAAATACCAAAATAAACCACTTTATCAATAGAATGCGCTCTGCTTCAATCAACTCAGATATGCCGTTGAAGGAAATTCTAAGACAGTTTGTGTCCTCCACCAGACTGGGATTCGATCAGCGCTTGACAGCAGAAGCACTGTTCTATGTCAGTGCAACATTGAAAAGCTTCGGGCTAAACCCTAATCATTATTTCGATTACAACGTACTTATAATTGAGAATATTTCAAAGGGATGAAGGAACTACTAGTTTAAGATAGTTTAAGAAGGTGATCATTTAAGGCTTTGATTGATTAAATTTATGTGCTGAAATAGTTGAAATTGCTGAAAGATTCTTGGAGATTCGAGGATTTAGTTGGAGACTTCAGATATGGTCTAAAAGGAGGAGTAGAGTTTTCCCCTGAGAGGATCGCCTCTTCATTG
>Ga0302271_10002059_pt1 | contig 18548 bp, 5 predicted proteins | sample III_Bog_N1_1_FD_198767 | JGI IMG/M metagenome (GOLD analysis project Ga0302271, IMG submission 198767) | Peat permafrost microbial communities from Stordalen Mire near Abisko, Sweden - III_Bog_N1_1 | ecosystem: Environmental > Terrestrial > Soil > Wetlands > Peat | place: Sweden: Abisko...
TCAAATATCTAAATAAACTGGGCAGACTGATTTTGAGTTATTTGATTTTTCCAATTCCTCTCTTACTTTTTTTAAAATGCAAAAAAGAGGGCTTATTTTAATTATGATGTTCTATCTTCCAAATATCAAGAAAAAGGTTAAAAAACTAAAGATATTCTAAAAATACTATTTTTTTCTCTCTTTTATTCCAAATAGTATATTAGAAATAAAAGCAGCATAACAGTTGGACAAATAAACAGATTCTAGAAGAAGTTGAAAGTGTTTGAGATTATTTTTTTCAAGAAGTTCTTAGAATAAAGACAAATATTCTTAACAAACCCAATATGCAGAGTAAATTAATATTTTAAATGTTCATTCTTTATAATTTTATCAGTTTTGTGAGGGAAATATATCTTCATTGTTATTATCATTTGTGTGATTTCCCCTATTGTAGTTCTTATTGCTATTAAGTTTATTTTGTTGTATGTTAGCTAGAAGATTAAACTAAATTCCTTGAGAATGTTTGGTTTGGTCTAAAGAAATAACCCACACAAGGTTTATTTTATTCATTTTTCAATTATTCAGTTATTTTCATATTTTACATTCTTGGAGAGATTTTTCCAATATTCTCATAAGAATCCATAAAGCTAGGTATAATCTATTCCTTGCTTGTGTTACTTATTCTGCTCTCTTAATTCGCATAGTATACCTTGCTACTATTGTTAGTTTATTTATTCATAAGTTATTTTTTTGTTCTATTAAATTATTTAAAAGAAGCTTAACTTTTCGAATTTGTGAGTCTCAGCTTTTCCATGTGAATGTTTTAAGGGATTTCTCGCTGATGCAACTAGCAAGAACTTTGTCTCAACTTCTATTGAGGTTTATTCTCTCTTTCGGTTGATAATTAAGTTTATTTAAGATCTGTTGATTCATCTTCATCTCTGGAATCACCTTCTGTTGAGAGAACGCGAAGATTATCGAAAGCACTCTCGGATGCATTTAAGTTGAGAGTCGAAATTACCCTTCTAGATGAAAGACAATCCGAGTAGCGTTTCTAAAATTGATCTATATGATTATTTGAGCTGGAAGAAACAGTAGTATGAGGAGGTTTTCGGGATGAAAATATATGGTAAGTATTTTCAATTTTCTCGATTAATGTTGACTATCCTTGCTGCTGTTGTCTTTCAGATATTGGTTAGAGTTCCAATTTGTTTGCTGAAATATTTCCCTTATTATTTTCGATTTCTTGAGATTTCAACTTAACTAATGAAGGCAATGATTCCGAAGATCGAAAGGTGATACGAGTACTTAATTATTTAGATATCGGAGAAGGATCTTGTAAATGATCGATTATTGAAAGCTTTTTCAGTTGTTCCTGCTGCTACTTTTATGATAAAGCACTTGCATCTTCTAAGTATGGCACTTAGATATTTTATGGTTTAACGAATATCTTAGCTATTGGTAATCTTTTCAGTTCGTTTTATCCTCCAGAACCTCCCAGCTCTTTAATTTTGCTTAGGCTATTCTATTCATTCCGAGGAAACTTCTCCTGTTTCTGTTTCTAGTGCTCATTTTCATTTGTTTATTCGATAAAGTTTGTCAGATTTCTCTCAGTAATCGACTAATTCTTCAATAGCAATGTAAACACGGAATTAATAGAAGCTGAGAAATTCGATCTTGGAGAAGGAAAATGAGAATGTTGATCATAATTATTAGCCTGATTTATAGAAGATATCTTCGAGAATGAAGCTGGCTACAACAAATTATCACTTTAATTAATTGTCATTTTTTCTCTAGTTGTCGAACAGCTACTCTTGCCTTCATTATTGCTCATTATTGGATTAAATGGATCAACGAGCGGCTCTCTTCTTAAACCATTTCCAAGTTTCGGTTAAAATAAGAAATTTTTTTGAAAAGGTAAGAATGGTTGTGGTTTGCTCGATGAGTTGTTGAGATTATTTTAATATTAGGCTTCTTTTTCTTCTAACTCTTCTTGTTGCTATTAAGCAGCCAAGGAATGTTTAGTGATTCTTTCAAAGATATTCGATTTATCAATATTTGCTTTTTGAATTCTATTGATGTCAGATGAGCGAGAGAATATAGATAAAAGTTATTTTTCTCCAAAAGGAGATTAGTCTTCTCTTTAAATAATTGCCGTAGTGTTACTTGAAAGATCTCCTTCAGGTTCAGTCCTCTTTGTTACTGGTTTAATCCATTTATCGTTGATCTTTTTTAAATATTATCTACTATTAGTTCTTTCTGAGTTTAATCGCTTTTTCTCGCTATTCTTCCTTCCGTGCCTGTCAAAACTGTTGCCTATTTCTTCACTCTAATAGCAGCTTTCACGTTTACTTGCTAATTACTCTTCAGACAAATATTTCTATTACACATCTAACTCCATATCAGAAGAAGTTTTCCCTTTGATGCCTCCGCAGTCCTTGCTTTTATTGAAATAAAGTTGATCTTAGGACTTATCTTCATGATTTACTTTTATTTATTTGACTGATTGATGTGTTGTTTTGCTATTTTTGAGTTTTAAAACCATCTCTTTAGGTGTAATTTGGATCTATTTTATCTCATTTTCCCTTTCATTTTGACTTTCTTAAATCATTTGAGTAATATATTTACTATTTTTGGAATAATCAATTGCAGATCGAAGAATTGGTATTGCAGTGTTTCTTTTGAACTCTAATCTGGTTACTTTCAGCTATGTAGATGCTTCTTAGCTTATGGTAGCTGATATCTTAGCTAACCTACGTTATCTGATATCTTGATTGTATTAGCTTTGAGCTTAGAATTGGTTAAACGTCCTTTGCTGTTTTATCAATTAAACAAAAGAATTTCTATCAATCATCCATATTTCAGCTTGCGTTGAGCATACTTCAGCTCTATATCCAATAGTCTATTATTCAAGAATGATACTATCTTCACATATTGCACTTCCAGGAGTCAGCAAAGATAGCCTCACTGTAGCAACTTGATTATTATTATAATAAGACATTCTCCCAATTTCTCCTGCAAGAATCTCCTCATTCATCTATTCATTTTACTACACTGCGCATTACGTCGACAATTCAACTTCCCCATCATGGAGTAAATATAAAAAATCAGGGAAATCATTCTCATAGCAGAAAACTTCGCCTCGAATGAGTGTCTTCATTTCCAAGGAGTGTAGCAATCCCATGAGATATTTTTCATTTACTTCACTGAAAAACAAATACGATTTGAGAAACATGATTTGTTTGTCTGTCTTTTGTCTCTCCCACGCTCCAAGCACTTCATCGAAACTGTCCTTATCGAGGGTCATTAAGTGGCTGTCTTCTTTGGATACTACAGTACCTGATCTTTTGAATAAATGTAAAAAAATGTTGCGATAATCAACTGTAAATTACCTTTCTGTTTTTCTTAGAAGAGCGATTTCTCCAAAAGCTGAGCCGTCTTTGAACAAGGCAGTTAAGTTTAAAAGTGGAAAGAAAGCACTAGCGTAGAGATCAAAAGAAGTTTGCTATTCTTTTTCTGCTTCGAAATCGAATGAATTCATAGGTAGAAATATCGTTTTTGTTGGTGTTGACAATCCAGAGCTTTTATTGCTTTGAAGTTACATTTAAGGACCTCCATTAGGGGAAAGCATTGAAGATGATGATGGGTAATTTTCATTAAGGGTTTTTCTCTTAGCTGCTGAGCTCATACTCCTCAATCTTGCCATTGGTCCTTTGAACCGTTCATTTACAATTGTAATTAATCTGGGAGCCTATGGTGTGCTAGGTCTATGCTCATTCGAAGAAACTACTTTCATCAGTGACTCACCATCTCTCACACGGAAGTATTTTTCCTTGAGTCGTTGAAGAGCCTAAGGATCAATTACTTTTTTGTCTTCGAATGGCTTTGAAGGAAGAAGCAATGCAAGTTCTCCTGAAGAAATAAACAAAATATCAATTTTGCTTGAGATTATTTAAGAAAAGAAAACTTCAAAATTATTTTCAATTGGGCATCTAATGAAGATGGTAAGCTAAAGATAAATACCTTTAAGAACAATGTAATATTTTTCTCCTTTATCTCCATGGTAAAAAAGAGGCTTTTCTTTTGCGATAAATTCATATTTCAGCTTCTCGAGGAGTTACAAATAAAGTTTATCAGTGAGTTATTGTTTTTTATCTTGAAAGAATCTAAGTGAACGCACTGCTCTTTCGATAAATTATATCTCTCTTTGCTTTCTAGTCTCTTTCTGGAGTATATGGATCAGAGTCTTTATTATGTGGACAGAAATAGAATAAAAAAGTTTTCACTTTGCAGTAGGGAATGAAATCTGTGAAATAAATAAGCTCCAAACATGTTGAGTTTTCTTACCTCTTGATCGCTACTGTTCTTCAGATCGACTTCCATCTTTGCCAAGTCGATACTTAAGTTCCTCCTATTTTTACCGAAAGTTGATTTCTTAGGAGGAGCGCCTACATAAAAATAGATTAAAACATCTCAATCATTCGCAAATCGGGTTTTGGGTAAAATTATGAAAGTTGATGCTATATCTCATTTTTACTTTGTTTTTCAAGCGAGTTCTGAAGAGGCTCTTCATTGAGAATCTCAATTTTAAGATGATTCAATGGATCTTTTGCCTTTTTTTAGCTAGCTTACATCTCAGGAGCTTGGTTTTGTATCATAAATTTAAGCTAGAAAAATTGTGAATTTGCTCCCAAAAATAATTCTGCCTGCAAAGTGTAAAGAGATTAAAGGTATCTCAGGAATACTATTTACTAATTAGCCAATAATTAGTTAATTAATTCATTCCAAAAGGGTATTTAGTTTTTGTAGAAAATCCTAGCTTTCAGAAGTTTGATTTCTAACTTCGTAAGTAATTGATTTACGCTATTGAGAAAGTACATTATTATTGTCGGATTTTATTTTGGTATTATCAATTAATAATTACCTTCCATTATTAAATTGAAAAATATCTATTTGCGAGTATTTTTAAAAAATGTAATTAGCATGAAGGACAAGAAGTCAAAAAGCTTTTTAAATTTGGAAATCAAATAAATAATTAAAAAAATATATTTGCTAATTTCTATCTAAGAAACCCTTGAAAGAAAATGGTCTAAATTGTTTTACATTTATCGATTTATTAAAAGAGTGAATTGTTTGAATGGTAGGCATATTATTTGATGATCAGAAAAACAAACATCTAAATTAAAAGCACCCCAGTTATCGATCTCATTAAACATTCAAACGTCAAATGCTTGGTTGGTTGGAGAGATTCATTGCATTCAAATAAACAAAATTTAATCAGATTAGCATTATTATAAAAATTTTCAAAAGTAGAATCAAAAAAAGCCTCATCACAGTGAGCCTTACAATCTGAAATTCAAAAATGGATTGACAAAATATGCTTCCATTAAAAGGAAGAAATGAAGAAAAAAAACAAAGAGGAAAAAAGGAAAAGAGTAAATTACTTTTTGATGAAGAATTTATCGCAAATCACACAGGGAAATGTGGTAAGGAAAAATTAAAAACAAAAATTTCCCTATACTTATGATCAGTCAATACTAATAATACACGTAATTAAAAATAAAAACTAATCAGAAACATCATCTGTTATCAAATAAAAGAACAAGAAAAGAACAATTAAATCACCTATCTGATGTCACTTTAAAAGGCTTCACTCACTTCAGCACTCCTGGTTTCTTCTTAGATGCGCGCTTAAGGGTCTCTAAACACAGGATTGCATAAAATCAAGTCTCCTTTGACCTGCAAAAAAGATAAAAAACATCAAGCCTTCGATTTGATCTTCATCTGCATGGAAAAAGAATGCTAAAGTTTCCTCAAACCCATATGTGCTTAATGTCTCCATGAAGAGCACTCCGGCCACGAGATTAAACTCATCAAAGAGCTTGCCGAGATAGCTGACGGATTTGTGCAATCCGAGAGAAACAAAAAACAAGTCAGTCTCTATTGGTAGCAGCTCGAGGGACAATACAAAGGGCTTTTTGCAAAAATCACAAGCTTAGTGGAGTACCTTCAGGAATTCCAAAAAACTTTGAAGGATGTTCATGAGAAATTTTTCTGCAAACTCAACGAGGAAAAAGATCATTTCTGGTCTTCCTTACAGCAGACCAGCAATATGATACTCCAAGACAAATGTATCGATGAAGGAGACTTAGAATAAAAGGTCAGATAGATAGTTTATAGTGTCAAAATGGATGATAAAACTGCACCTTCATATAAGTGTAATGTTTTACACGAGGAAACTGTGCTAATGGTCAGTGATGGATATCGATAGATTCAATAGCAAATCGAAGAAACTGAGTAATTTGTCCAACAATAGCTACAAGCTGAGTCGATATATTAAATCTACACTGCAGCTTAGTTTAACATCACAGAAGATACTGATTATTTACATCTTACTTCGACTCATTAAATGAACATTCCTATAAATTCTCCGAATATCTCAGGATAACTTCAAGCCATAGATTAGGACATTTTCGTGATTGACGATGATGACGACCAAGCAGAGAGAGAAGGAGCAAGTGATGGATCTGAGAATAAGCTTAAAAACATTGAGGAAGGTGATGATGGTGATAATGATAGCATTGAAATAGATGAATTTGATGTGATTTCCAATGAAGAAAAGAGTTAAAATTTCCCCAATGTGACTAAAAAATCTGAGGAAGGTTTTAATATAAAATCCGAAGACTAGAAGCTAAAGGCAATAATCAACGCTGCTAATGACCTAAAAATATCATCGTCGCTGTAGTAGTAGCAGGAGGATATTAAATATAAATTTAGAACCAATCACTCTAATAACAATAATATTCCAATAAGTCAAAACCCCTATAAGGCAGCTGGGACTTCCATCAATCGATCTAATAACAACCTTCCTTAGACAGGTCTAACCCAAAAAGAATCTCATTCTTCTTATCGATTCTAATTCAACGATTCAGCTGAAGAAGACCTCACATTGAATCCATACGGTAAGTGAAGGAATACAAAATATTTTGAATCTAATCAAGTTTTGTTCTTTTTCAGACGTTCATTCTCGCGATCTTCATTCTGAAGCCTTTAATTACGGCTAATATATGTCGAAAGCAGCTAACACTAAGTACTAGATAGGTACAGTTTCATTGATCTTTTTTTTAGAAATTAATTTGCTTATTTTTTAATTATTGGATTTTTTAATCAAAAGGTGGAATATTCAGCAATCCAGATACTTTGCAGCCTAAATCAACAGCTAGCACAATGACAGGATAGCAAGGTTTCCCACTTTCTCTTCCTCGCCCAATCCGACCAACTCCTCCACCCATCAATCTCAGCAACGGAATAGAGTTGAATCGATATAAGAGCACCTCAGTAAATCCATTCAACGAGTTTGCATTCTCACTTCCAGGCTAATTCTAAACTCGCTCTAAGAATGAGACTCCATTAAGCAATTATCCTTTCTCAAAATAACAATGAAAGTGTTCAAAAATAATTGTTACTTACTTACTTACTTTTTTTTGTAGCTTTAAACTCCTTGAAAATTAAAAATATTACTACTTTGAAGCTATTAGGTTTGAGTTGCTTCATTTACAAACCCATTAACAACAAAATTTTTTCATTTTATGCAGTATTTGTTTGAATTTTTGCGAAAACAAAACATCTATTTGATGAAAATAATCAAAATTTTTGTTTATTTTCTTTTTTTTTTGTATTGGAAAGTAATTTTTCTCTCTTCTGCTATTCTTCCCTCCCTCTAAGCACTAAATCGATTACTTAAAATTTCAGTAAGAACAAGCTAATTAATAATATTTCTGATTTTACTAAAAAACAAGTCTTCAATAAATGATAATTAATTTGGACCGCTGGCTTGTCTTTTAGTTCTATTTGCTTGATTTTCTTGTTAATAATATCTAGTGACTAATTGATTTCAGTTCTGGAAAGTAAAGAGATTCGTTAAGAAGTAAATTAGAGAGAGAAAGAGAGAGAAGATTAGTTACTAAGTTAACGAATACTTTTATCCAAATAATAATATTGACACATAACTCCTCAAAAAAATCTAGTTTTTTTGAAAGAATGTTATTAAACTTCTTTCATGCTATTTTCTATTTATTCCACAAACCACAGTAAGAAACGTAATAAATGTAAGGGAATAATACCCTTTTGCTTGACAGAGGATAAGGTTCATGCATTCTTTCTAATATTTGAGGCGCTTATTTTCATTTGGAAATAGCTTTGTAATTCATATTCCCAATTCTTTTTGAAAAAATAAAGCTTAGCTATTCTATTTTTAGTGTTCTTCATAATAATTGCGAAATGAAATTATTTAGAAATGTGAAGTTATGTATATTGTTGAAAAAAAAGGAAGGATAATTGTGTTAATATTCTCATATCAGATCTCTTGAAGGTATTTTTATCTTTATCTTTATCTTTATCTTTATCTTTATCTTTATCTTTATCTTTCTTTTTTTACATTGATTGCTAAATTTTATAATAAAATACATTTCAATCTATGAGTAACATCGACAAATCAGTACATAGTTTTTAAGTATTAACACACATTCTAATGTTATCACAAAGAATAAGCTTGCTCTCATTACGCATTATTATTATTGTTGATAATACTTTTTAAACAAAAATATTTTACTTGAAGAAATGAATTTTTTCAACTGATTTAAGCTGAAAAATCCTCTAATTTGTATTAAAGTAAAGCCTCATAATTATCAGGATAATCTAAGAAACATCAAAGAAAATTGTCCTATTTGTTAAAAATCTAAAAAAAGTAAACAATTAATCATGTTTAGTGTAGTTGATGTCATCTATTGGTAAAAGTCTAATTGCTTACTATCTGGGAGCTGGAATCACGCAAATATTCCAGAGATGAGCTACTTCTGCCAAATAGATGATTTCATAAATTGACAATTGACTTTACAGGATTGCTTACAATGAATTGAATGGTTTTGAATGGAGTAATAAAAAATATTACTCAGAAGTCATTCATTTTACCAATTTAAATGAAAATCTCATCACTAAACTGGGTTTATCTTCGATCAGACTGTCTAAAAATATGTTTATAATAATGGTGATTTGAGTTTGTTTGAATTATTAGAATTGAAAAAAACTAATGAGGAAGAATTCAAACAATTAATTTATGGGAATGACGACTAGGGACACACATTTACGCGCTTTTGGCATTATAATTCCTTTATTGTTACTAATGAGGCTTACTTTTCAATTTTTTATTCTTAGTGGATAAATTTTAGAAAGTTTTTACAGGAGGAGCTATTAATTTGCCGTCATAATGAGATCCCCCAAGTTAAAATCAAATTCAGCCCGACTCTGTAAACTAAACTTTCAGAACTTGCTTATTTATGAATGGGGTTTTTACTTTCCCAGGAATTATTCTTTAATAATCGTTTGTTCTTTTACAATTGTTTTTTATCTTTTTCCTTATTTTTAATGTTTTTCCTCAGCTCGAAAGATCAAAATAGACAGGTATTTTGCTTTTTTATCTTTCATTTTTTAAACAGTAAGCGAAAAAGAAAGAACCGAATCTAGCAATTTCATTTTCTTTTTTAATTATTTTGGCTGCTGAGTGAGGAAATAGGTTATTTTTGGCAAAAAAGCTGCAGAGATTGATAGAAATCCATTTTTTGCTTCAGGGAAAATGCATCTAATAGATTTTATTGTGATGGAAAGAAGCAAATGAAACATTTTTTCAGAGGGTAAAATGTAGCGTATTTCTTCTATGTTGTTTTTATCTCTTGCAGAAAATTTTACCCCTTTTCATTATTCATCTTGATCAAGTTAAGAGTTAGATACTTTGAAAATACCTCTAAATAATTCTGCATAATTGCACTCACTCTATGTATGTATTCGTCTCCAATTTCTCTTAATTTCTATCAATTATTGGTATTCTTCCTCTTAAACGTTAAATTCATGGGTAAATTTGGCATTCAAATAAAAAGTCCTTTTGGAATAGAAAAGCTCCTAAGAGAATAGGGAATCAGTGATGCTCAACGCACTAAATGACCTTCAGTGTCGTGCTTATTCACTTCAGATCACATAATTTAACAGTGAACTAAAAGGGATAAATAAGATAATTTATAACTACTTTTTTTGAATTTTCTTCTTGAGCCTCACTTGAATGAACAAAATTTAAATCATAAATTTAGTAATAAGATCAAAATACGTAATCTCGAAATGCCTGAAATTAGATAGTGGTTAATCGAAAAATATGTAAGTAAAAATAAGGGAACCTACGAGTTTTTGACAAAATATTTTACACACCAATTGTTAAGAGATAGCCAAAACAACAAGTAATTGTGATAAAAAGGTTAAGTTTAGATGAATTGAATATAATCGAGTCTCAAGAATTAAGATTTTGTTTAAAAATAAGAATATTTTTATATTGAGTAATTTAAGGGATAAGTCGTTGACTAGTATGTGCTAGGATAAAGAAATATTATGAGCTGTTTTTTCTAGCTGGCTTTTTCAAAGCACCCCATAAAGGGGCTGTTAGCTAAGGAGTGATTTCTATTGGAGCTCTTATTGGTTGTAGAGCATCTAAGCGAGCAGAAGTTATTCTTGCTATTACTGTTTTTATTTCTCAACTAACAAGGCTAAGATTTAAGGAGGAAAGTTATTAAATTACTACTGTTATTAAGATTAAAGATTTAAAAGATGTTGTTGCTGTTAAAGAAGTTAAGATTATTAAGATTGATGTAGTTAAATTCTTTGTTGTTCTTATTGTTTCTCTTGAAGAATTTTGATGAGAAACTATTGCTGTTATTGCTATTAAAGATGTTGTTGGAGGAGGGTTTATTCTGAGGAATTGGAGATACTAGGTGTTCTGAGAGGAGGGCAAGGAGGGCTCACTGTGGATGGCTCAATTTTATTAGAATTCATAAGTCGACCTCCCAAAGTTGTGATGAGTTCTAATTTTTGTTTTTTGAAAATTGTCTAAGCTGAGAATCCACAGATTTTTGAGGAATCTACATCACTGGAGACTTCAGTTATAGAGCAGATAGGTTGCTGAATGAATCTTTGTTTCTTACGATGGAGGTTTAAGATAGTTTTGGCAGAGGAGTAGTTGATATTCAGCTCTTGAGCAGCTTTCTTGATGGATTTATTTTCAAAAAAGATCTTATCTAGGAATTGAAGTCGAAGATCATGAGTGATTTTGTTATATTTTCGGTTATTCTTGGAGTCTGAGTTGTGCAGAGGATTGTTGATCATCTTGGAGACCGATCGGGAAGAGTGTTCTTCACAGGAATCCTCTTGCAATTTCATTGGTTTAGTTTAATTTTATGTTTAGAGAAAGGTATTTTGAACGGTGTTTTTCGATAATCCCAAGGCCAGAAATGCAAAAAAGAGATTGTTTAGTGGAATATTATGATTATTTCTAGATACCTGGTTTGGAAAATCAATAGATAAATGCAGGAAATTTTGAATGAGAAAAGAATAAAAAGTATTAATTAACCCAAACCTTTATCCCCCCAATGATTTCACACATTGATGAAATCCATCGCGTGCCTTATAAATTTGGGCTTTACGAAGGAGCCCATCCTGTAAGCATAATCCCAAGGCCGCAGCCTTTATTTAATCTCACATTTATTTTAATCGGTAAACGGCGCTCTTCGAAATTGTTTTTGGCTGTGAATTTTGAAATAAAGTGGTCATTTTTTGTAATTTAAAACACCTTTTTTCTGACATTTTTGCCTACAATCTTTAGCCATATTCATCTCGTATCACTGTCGCAACAAAAAATTACTTTCCTTCATAAAATATCAGGGAGAAACTACAAATAATTCGAAGAATCTATTGATCTTTTACATTCTATTTTGGGGAGCAAGTTAATTTTGGGATCAATCAGAATTTGGATTCTTTTTTCATCCATTATTATTCAATTTTAAGCCCCCATCTCTGCAGTCAATGTATACTTCCGGTTGAATTTAATCTTATTACATCATTTCTTGTGTATTCCCCCTCCCAAGGTTAAAACACCTCAAGATCTCTGAGTAATCTAATCACATTTCGTAATATAACAATGCTCAAATGACATTATAGGCTCTCTCTCTCCCAGCTTATAAAATATTCTCTCTTCAAATGTGACGCTGCTTTTTCTCTTAATACGAACGAATAGTTCGTTTTTTCCTTCCAAGCTAGAACTTGCTTTTCGTATTACTCATACTTAAAAATTATTAGTTTTTAGCAAAAGTATGCTTTCTAATTCATTTTTACATCTAATTTACTTCAGATTATCTGATCCAACAAAAATTTCACAATTTCATTTAAAATAGCAATGTACACAGTTGGCCATTCTGATGGACTAAAGAATTAAATGTCAGTTTGAAATACCGAATATTTCACTGAAAAGGAAGTAAGGAAGAGACTTAAATAAGAAATAAATAACTCATAAGAAGCATCGTCTGCTTTAAAAGTGAATACTATGGAGCAAGGAATTTATGTAAAAAAACTCTAAAATTTCAATAATCGGATAAGTTGTTTTGTAAGCTTAAATAAAGGGAAATATCCCGAGATTCACAGTCAGTAGAAATTCAATAGGCTTAATTTTAATTTATCTATTTCTGCAAGCCTTACTTTTTATTCAAGTAAAGAGATATATGCCCATTTGTACTATTAGTCTTTTTCTAGAGAGATTGTTAATTTATTAAAGAGAAAAGGGCTAAACTTCCCAGATAAAAAACTTTTTCAACTTTATAAGGAAAAAAGCATCTAATTATTTGATTGTCTCTATTTTGGGATCATATTTTAAAGACCTTCTTTTGCTGTTCATTGAAAATTAGCTATGAGTGTTTGAATTTCATTGCCATTCTTTTAGATATTGTTTGAATAAAATGGTATTTTATTTCCTTTGACCTTTTTTAAAAGTAACTTACTTTGGAGATTATGGCTTTGTTCATTTCATTTAATTGGGCATCAAACTTTTAAAGATTTCCCATTGAATCTATTACTTCAATAGAGATGAGAAAATGACTGACTGAAAAAAATAAACATAGAACTTCTTAAACTGCACAAAAAGTGCATGAATAATACATGGTCAACATTTATTTCTTTCAGTTTGAGTAATTTGGAGCATGTTTACAGCGGAAATCATTTGAATCTGTAGCTACAAAGCAAAAAAGTTAGATTCAAGCACATCCAAATATACCAAATGTTATAAAAATACATTTCACAGAAATAACAGATATTCAAGTTAGAACTATCATGAGTTCAAACAGACTTATTTGTGAGTAAACAATATCATATAAGAGTGAAACCTATCTTCAAAAGTGATAAAACAGAAAAAAACATCCATAGAAGTAATATCCATTTAGTTTTGATGTCTAAAAATGGGTTTATAATTGTAATTGAGATTATCAATATAAGCAAATCATACAAAGACCTTTACCATAGCTATTTCAACAAATTTTCATAGTAAAACAATAATAAATCATCTATTTAGTTCAATTCAACAATCTGCATGCAAATATTCATAATAGATTTATTTAAAATCCTTAAATAGTATTCCTTTGTAATCCACTGAATCTATTTTTATTCTTCTCTCATAATCTGTAGCCCGGAAGAAGTAAATTAAAACTTGATTATCTTTTTCACTAGACCCTTCAAATCAAGGGAGTAATTTACCTATCCAAAGTTATAATTCAAGTTCAAAGAAGCAGAAAAAGCTAATAGTTTATTAAGCAGCTTCCAACGTTGCAGATGGGGAAGTAACAAACGGAATTTCGATAAATTGAAAAAGGGGGAAAAAGGATTAAAGTTAAGTCAACTTGACTTTTATTTCTGAAAGGTTTTCTAAATAAAAAGTAATCCCTCCTCTATCGTCTGAAATTATGAAATATTAAATTGTAGCTGTTTTATTATACCAGCAATTCCCTGCAATATTAGGTGGCCAAGCAGTTTACCTTCATTTTCCAATCTGTTTGAGTTGTCCTATCTTTAGCATAAACTACCAAACATCATCTTAAAGTTAGCTTGCTTCTTATTCTGAGAAACATTGGTATCTGTCAAAAGTAACTTAATCATAAATCATACAGATAAAAGTGTTTCTCAGTGTCAGAAACAAGCAACCTTGAGCGGATGTTTGTGTGTTTTATTGAAAGTGTTACACCCTCTCTCTTGGGTTGTGGAGAAATCTGTGATTTTAATTTGTTCTCAAGATAAAAATCTAAGATTTTATTTAAATGTAAAAGCATCCCAGTGCTATTGCATTTCTCGTTACTTTAATTTATCGTCGAGCTTATTTAAGCTATTTGAATTATGAGTGGGGGAATCAATTTAGGAACAGCCTAAACCAGGTTCAATTAAAAAAACTCAATTTTACTAATTGTGCCATAGAATTTAATGATCAAGCAAGGCAACTATGCTGACAAAGAGACAAAAGAGGAAAAGATAAAGACAATACCCTTTTTTTAGATAAACCATTACAATTCTTTTATAAAATAAAGGTGAATTTCTATGATATATACATGACTTGGATGGAATATGTAGATTTACATAGAACAAGTGTCATAAAAATATGTTGCGATGCTTTCTGATTAAAGGTTCTAGTAATTTAATAAGCTAGAGTTGAATAATTATCTCCAAAGACATATCCATAATGGTTGAGCTAAAAACAACTATGTATGAAGATACAAAACACTTATATTTTTATTATGTTAAACTATTATATTAATGATCGAATAATTGGAATGAAAAGAAGTTTCATCCAATTTTTTTTTTCAATTCACAATTTTTTCAATGAGCAGGAATCTTAAAGCTACTTAAAATACATAACTATTCCCAGAATTCTCTAGCTATGGAATAAGATTATTTCAATTTGAAGCTATTTAACGAACCTAAAATATTGCCATCATCAAAATAATAAGGTAGAATCCTTGAAAAAGTTGAATGAGGATAAGAGGAAAATAATCAAAAATGATCTTGAAAAGAAAAATAGATAATCAACTCGATCTATTGTTCAATAAGATGGATGAGAAATAAACAAAAACTAAAGGAATATCACTAATACAGTTGATTTAAAAGAATGAAACTAAGATCTGGATGTATTAAGAAAATAACAAATGAATTCATGTAGATTCGACCCAAAGAGGACAGCTAGCAGCTAAAATAATGACAAGGTGTTCTAGGATAATCATGTTGGCGACGTCGTAATAACTAAAATGACTCAAAAATTTGAAAAGAACCCTCATTACCCAGCAAATGATCAAATACAAAAGATGGTTATCGATTTGATCAAGGATAAAGTAATAATAACAATAAATAGAAGTGGAAGTTTTTATTTTTTCTTCTCTTTCTTTTTTCTCAGGTTATTGTGTACTACCATATGAACGATGGGGAAATCACACCTATCATCAAAATCTACCCGAGAGACAGTATGCATGGATTCGCTAAACTCAATGAGCCAGGTGGGGATAACAAAATAGACGACCCCTTAGTGCAACTTGAAAATACCAAAATGGTTAATCTTGAGAAAGATTGCCTTAATTAACTGAAGCAACAGGAAAAAATTGCTAGAGATGACGAAAAGACCATCCGAGAGGTATAAGAGATAGATCTATTGTGGTGAATGTGGAAAGAATAAACTCTTTTATTTATTTTCAAAATTGAACAATAATTTCCCATTTCCAGTGCTGAAATATTTGTTGTTGTTTGCTTTTTCCAGGGTGAGATTAAGCTTGAAAAGACTCTCTACGATAAGGCCAGGGATAAATTCAAAGAATCTTCCAAGAAAAATGATGACGATTTGTCGAAAGATGCAGCTGCTAGTGATTATCTTTTCCCTTATTTGGAAAAGAGAAAACTGCAAGGCGAGCGAGAAATAAGTGCTCAAGTAGCTATGGAAATTAAGAACGAAGTCATGCAGAAACTTAAAGAAAGATTACTGTCTCGGGCGGAAATCATCCAAAGAAGACTCGAAGAACAACGGTAGCTTTTAGAGCAAAAAGAAACACAAGTAGCAAAGAAACAAGAAATCGATCCAAAACAAGAGGAAGAAATCAGAGATATCAACTTTAAAATCGATATTCTTGAGCAGCGTGCACTCCGTTTCGAATCAATGGCCTTACAGAAATACGAGGAAATGGATACGAAACTTAACAAGGATACAAGACTTGCAGCTCTTCATCGCAAATGAATTTCACCAAAAAAAGATCAATTCTATTTATCAGAAGAAATATAAATATGCAAGTGTTTCCTTCATTGTGTCTTTCTGTGTTCCTTAAATAGAGCAATATTATCTCAAATATGTTTGTGGAAAATATAAAAAAAGCACATAAAGCAAATACTTTACACTTAATTAATAATATTGCATTAGAATATTTGCAAACAAAATAGAAATCAATTTACATTAAATTATTGTAATACCTATCAATAAATTTCTTTACTTTTTTGATCCTTCCATTTCTACAGCTTTAGCATAAACCCACTATACGCTCTATTCACTTGATTTATTGTGTAGAATGGTGTGTTATATTTCAATGGGTCAAACCTATTAGGAGACACATGTGATACCCTAACCCTTTGATGCATAGCTTCATGAAATTTTTAATTATTACTAACAATATAACCTACTTTCTCCATGATACTATTGTAATCTATTTTTTATTTTGCTAAAACAGCAATTTTCTTCTCTAAAGATAACTTATATTTAGTAGGATCTTCAAAGACTCTTTAGCTAGGTCGAGGATCAGATACAGGTCCAAGTTTGCTCACATCATACGCAGTTTTTTTCATAATTGGTGCAACCCATTCTTTCTTCTTCTTCCTAGAATCTTGAGTTGTGAAAACGGACATGCTGTGATGTATCAGCATGTCAACTTTTTTGTGAGAAAAGTCTCGCTAACAAGCTGCTACTTCAATTGGAACATTCTCATCTTTGCCATCTTCATCTTCAGGATGAGCGAAGAATGTGGGCGTGCTCATTTAATAAGTAAATTCTCTATCATCGAGGAGTTGCTGGATGATTTTGTCTGCATTAGCTATTTTAAATACTTTCATGCGACTTTATTAGAAATTCTCAACTTCTTACTGACTTTCTCTGAATAAACTAGAAAGCTGCTCGCCTACATTCGAAGCTCTTTTTTTATTAGTCATCTAAGTTTTTAAAAAAGATTCTCGCAGATTATGGGCAGCTTTATCTACAGAGTACTGCACAGGAAGTTGCAAGTGTACCATGAGAATCGGTGTTATCGAAGTCAAACTGTATTCAAGCTTTATGCATACAAAAAAAATGAGAGAAATTAAAAAAAAGTTTTGTCCAATAAAATTTGAAAAGAATAACTAAATAATTAGATTATTTCTGTTACCTTTAAGTTATATTCAGCAATGCTTTCCTGCGAAATATTTCTATGATGAGAATCCTGAAATTCATTAAGGGAGGAGATAAATCTAGTGTGATAGAAATCACTCAAAACCACGTCTTGCATGTAGAAATAAGTGACTCCTAGTTTCTCGAAAAGCAGCACTTCCACATCGCTTTAGTTGTAGAACCAAGCATATTGCAGAGCTTTCTTGTAAAATGAAAGTGCTTGCGTGTATCGTCCAATCTTTATGCACAAATCACCGAATTAAATGAAGATCTACGGTTTCATTTCACCGATTTTTCTGCTCATATCTGACATGATTTTTGTTTGTAATAGGAAAAAACAAGCATTATCTTAATCATCAACTAGTGCTGCTAAATGGGCTAAGAATAAGAGGTTCTCAGCCAACAGCACAATATCCTTGATCTCAATGAGTTTTTCAATCTTTTAGAATGCTGCCATGTACACGATTGGACGCTATTCAGGGGAAATAAGATGTTAAACAAAATCTTTCTGCTCCATTCTCATTTCTGCTTCTATTTCTTAGATTATTCGAATAGAATTCTTCCCAGATTCCATAAGGGTTGCACTTGAAGGTGTAGCTGAAGTTGGAAAGTATAAGTTGTTTCCAAGAGTATTATTATTAGATACTCCTGAAAAGTTAATAGATCCAAGATCAATATTTGTTGGCGATTGCTAAAGTATTTGATGCTAGTGAGGATCAGCTTTTATTGTAATCTACAATGGACAATTTGTAAAATTAGATACAACTGGCTGTGTTGGTCCAAAAAACGAGCAATTTTTGGCTTAAGCTGGAGAAGAATTTGATATTTTATCTACTGCTTTTTGCATCTGCTACTAAAAGGCTTTGAGTAGTTTCTCGTCCTCGAATAAAGAAGACCTAAAACAGCTATTTCTTTTCTTTTATCCTTTTTGTGTATCTTTTGGAGTAGATTGTCCTCTGCTTGATGCTGTCATAGGCCGTGTGTAAGCACTTTCCAGATTTTTTTTGGCTTCTAAGGTATTCACCTACTGAAATTTCTAGATGTTTTCAATATTTTTCCTTCTCCTACCATTAAACTCTGATATTGCTACTCCAGTCTGCGGTCGTTATTTTAAGTCCGTTGTGCTTTTGATAGTAGTATTATTTTTCGATGAAGTTTTAGGTCGATAATCATGTTCAACGTTTTGAAAATACACTGAGGATGTAAAACGTTGGGTATTGCTAAAATGTCGAGAGTTAGTTTAAGAATGAAACGATGGAGAAATAAGGTGCTG
>Ga0302271_10002060_pt1 | contig 18547 bp, 12 predicted proteins | sample III_Bog_N1_1_FD_198767 | JGI IMG/M metagenome (GOLD analysis project Ga0302271, IMG submission 198767) | Peat permafrost microbial communities from Stordalen Mire near Abisko, Sweden - III_Bog_N1_1 | ecosystem: Environmental > Terrestrial > Soil > Wetlands > Peat | place: Sweden: Abisko...
CAATTACAAGTGTGTTATTGAATTTTGATATTGCTTTTTCTGTATACTGAATTTTATTCAGGACCGGATTGTTTTTGGGTTGTGTATATCGATGGCTGTCAGTCAGGAAATCACGTTGTATTTTGGGAGAGAAAAGCAATACAATTAATCCGAATAAGTTAATTAGTAACATTATGTTGACAACCTGCAACCGGCTTGAAAGTATAAAAAACAGGGTGATACCAAATACAAGTGGTGCAATGACCCTGTAGTCCCGCCAATTAAAAACATCATAGGCTGCGAAAGTTATAAGTAAAGAAAGTGAAATCAATATAAATGCACTAAAATAGAGCATATCAATTTTTGACGTTTTATAATGTAGAACTTTTGATTTAATGAAAAGCCATATAATCAATGAAACAAGCAAATATCGCTGAAATACCTGAATGAAATCATCTCGAAATGGATAAATAAACCTTAATATATTCAGGCAAAGATGTTTTATAAAGAATACTACAAAATCAAACATAGTAGTCACCGAAAACAATTCGCTTAGAAATGAATCAGGATATGGAGAAACAAAGTGGGAATTAACCAGAAACAAGCAGAAAGAAAGTAATATCCAACCGGTTAGTAAAATAATCATTTTACGGTTAAATTTCAATTCTTTGTTATAGAAAAAGATGATTGGAAGAAAAAGAATAATATTGATGATTCGGATAAAAGAGATGGTAATACAAAAGAGAACCAGAACAAGAAGAAGTATTTTTTGCTTATTTGAATTACTGTTTATGTAGCTATATAGTAAAGAAAAATACACAATTAAAGTTGCAACATTCATTAATTCAGACATTGATGTTGCACAATATAGAATCAATGGAGTGTAAGTGAGATAAAACAGGGATATAAGAAGTGTTTTTCCCGGAGTAGGTTTAACCGTCAAAATTAACAGGAGAAATGCAATCGATAAAAAAACAGTATTTGAAATAGCTATTGAATAATAATTCCACCCGAAAAGTTTGGCATAGGCAGCATAAACAGATATCGTTCCGAAACCGTGATTACCAAAAGATAAAGAATCAGGTAACAACTCGTTGATTGTGTAATATCCAAAATTCAACCCCTTCGAAGAAAAAGATAAAACTTCATGCCAATAGCTTAATTCATCGTTCCAATATGGAGTCAACATGAATGCAGAATTTTTAGCTACAAGCGATGTTATGATAAATAAGAGAATCCAGGGAGTTGAAACGAGTAATAAACCACTCAAGTAACGTTTTGCGTGGGACAAATAAGTCATATTTTGCATTGAGAATTACTTGTTAGTTTTCCTTTTTAAGAAGTTTATTAGTTGATAACTAAAATCTTTGTAATTGCACTTTGGGTTCCGTCTGCATTGGCACATATGGCCAAATAAATTCCTGTATTTACTTTTCTTCCATGGACGTCTTTACAATCCCACGTAGCAATGCTTCCGTTTGAAATGGTTTCGCAAATCAGATTCCCAGTTATGTCTGTAATTTTAACCTGTGTTTTTTCCATTAAACCGGTTATGGTAACCACTCCTGTGTATCCCTGGCGAACAGGATTGGGATAGGCATATACATCCCCAAATGTAGCACCGGCTTCATTTGCATCACTCTGGTAAGATATGATGCCTTGATCTGTACCGAAAAACACTTCGCCGGTTAATGGATTTATCGCTAAGGACATTACGTTGTTTGATAATAGCGGGCTGTTTGAAATGGTGAAATGCTGAATGGTTTGTTGTCCGTTTTCTGACATTAAATATACCCCTGAAGATTTTGTCCCCAGCCATTTACGATTAGCCCCATCGATTGCAATCGCTTGGATGCTTTCTCCTACAAGCAAATAATCGGCTAAATTAGTACTGTCATTTCTGGGAATTTTAACTCTGGAACAGGTGTAATTCGGATCGTAGACCTTTGATAAATTATTGAAAAGAAATGGTCCAACATTCGTTCCAACCCATATAACCCCATTTTTGTCCTGCGCAATTGAATATATTCCACCTGGTGTTATCGGTACAATTTTAACGTTCCCGGCATTATCAGTTTCCGGATAGTTAAATGGGGTTATAATGGCAGATTTATCATCCGACTGATCTGTAATTGTTCCATTATCATCAAAAACAATAATGTCACCACTGCGTGCAGATATCAGCCATTTCTGATTCGCATTAAGACTATTAATGATGATCTTACCTAAAGTGGGTTGTACTGTGTTTGGGTAATTCAACTGAGTCCATGTCCCATTAGCCAACAGAACTTTTATACATGAAGCAACTTGTGAATTTGCTAAAAACAAATTCCCCTTTTTGTCATATACGGCGCCATCCAATCGCATATAAAGTGGATCACCGGGGTAAATAGAATTTATGGTGCTGTTTGATTCATTGTACAATTTCACAAAAGCGTTATTCTTAAATTCATACAATCCGGTTCCATATGAGGTGACAAAGAAATGTGAATATTTAGGTTCATTCGGATCTGCAGGGTCAGTAAGGTCTACCGCAACATTCATAAAGTCCAGCACTGGTTTTCCTGTTATGTTTTGAATGGTACTACCCAGGATATTTGTCCAGATTCCATTTTCATACATCATAACAGCCCCGGGAGTTAAGTTTTGATCACTCCAACGACCACCTGGAACAACAAATAGTTTTTTCCCGGCAAATGTCATGTCCCAGGGGATATTGACAGCTGGTCCGGCCGGTTTAATGTAATTGACAACCGGTGTCTCTGAGCCTGTTTGTTTGTACGAAATTATTCCCAGGTTGTTCGCTGCAAAGTAATATGTGCTGTTTTGTCCGTCATATTCTGCATCGGTTATTGTTCCCAGGGTTGTAATTGGTGAAACATTGAAAAGACTATTGATAAGGTAAGTCGTATTTCCGGCAAATACATTCAAACTTATAGTTGTCACATTAAAGTCAGAAACAGAAATAGCAGGCAGAACGGGTGTCCAGGAATTATTTGTTTCTTGCTTGTATAGATACCCGCCCCGTAATAAAATAAGTTGTCCGCCAAATGATCCCATTTTTTGATAATCACCACTACCCGGCAACCCTGTTGTTGTTGACCAGTTTGCATAGTTAACCAGATTAGGATCATTTGCAGATGCCCTGAAAATGGTTGAAGCTGTCAGGGCATAAATAATTCCATTGTTTACAGTTGTATTAAGGACTTTGACTTCTGAAGCATTCGGCCCGATATAATACGTATCGGCAACCTCTTTCTTAGCCATATTCAGCACGATAATCCCAAAATTGCAAGAAAGGTATGCTTTGTTTTCGTAAAACTGAATCTGATTTACAGCCTTACTTGTACTCATTTGTTTGTTGAAAAAATCGGGTAAATTGGTAATACCACTATTACTTAATACATCGATGTTTCCATTGTCATAAATAATCAGAAGCAGTTTGTCAATGGGATCATACTCAATGCGTGAAACAGTTGCATCATTTAATCCGCTTAGTTTGCTGTAAAACTCTATATTCCCATCCTGTTTATCCATGGAAAAAAGCGCTCCGTTGCTGATAGCATATATTTTATTATCCGACTGCGCAATCTGCGAAACACTGTTATACGCAAAATGGGTACTCCATTTACCCATTGCCACTTGCGACCACATGGTACAAGCAAACACAAAAAGTAAAAACCCGGTAAAGAATATTCTTTTTTTCATATAATACAACGTGCTCTTTTTGAAAACTGGGGAAAATATGGAAAGATTCATTCAGATCAATAAAACTCAAATACTTTTGTTTTATTTTATCAGAACGAATTTGATTTTATTGATCTGTCAGGTTATTCGAAATAACATTAAAAACCAGATTCTATTTTGAATTGTGTTGTAAAAAATCAATCAGCTTGTTAACCGCTAAAGCCCGGTGGCTGATTTTGTTTTTTTCGTCAGCACTCAGTTGCGCAAAACTTTTGTCATACCCTTCAGGAACAAATATGGGGTCATACCCAAATCCACTTTCTCCCGATGGACTTAATGAGATATCCCCATCGATTCTTCCATCAAATAAAAATGTATTCCCGTTTAATATCAATGCAATAACCGTACGGAAACTGGCTTTTCTGTTTGAGTTGTTTCCAAGCAGGGTTAATACCTTATTCATATTGTTTTTCGAGTTATTTTCTTCGCCTGCATAGCGTGCCGAATAAACACCGGGTTCACCACCCAATGCGTCAATCTCCAGGCCTGTATCATCAGCAAAACAATCCAATCCAAATTTTTCGTGAATATAGGCTGCTTTCAATAATGCGTTTCCCTGTAAGGTATCAGCCGTTTCGGGGATATCATCCGTGCAATTCAAATCACTTAAACTGATAATGGTAAAATCAGGTTCCAGTATCGCTCTGACTTCAGTTAGTTTGTGAGCATTATTGGTGGCAAAAACCAATTTATTCATGAATGTAACTAATATTAATTAAAAATCTACTGAATGCAAAGATAATTATTTTCAGGAATATAAACCAGAACCAGCTCATTTTTTAAAATCCAATGGAATAATAAACCACTTAATTCCACATCGTTTAAAACGTTGATTGTTGCAATTTATTTCTACTTCATTCAGCATGTTTTATTTCAATTCTCTCAATTCATTTCCCAATTTGCCTCTTTTCACCCATTTTTTTCACCATCATTTGTTCATACTTCATAGGGGGTTGCCTGGGGGTTGCCTGAGGGTTGGCTGAGGGTTGGCTGAGGGTTAGGAGGGGTAAACCTAACTGAACCCCCTCGAAACCCCCTCGAAACCCCCTCGAAACCCTCTCTGATCTCCCTTTATACCTAAACATGATTCAGAATTTAAAATTCACAATTCATAATGATGAAATCATGTATCAATATTTTAAAAATTAGCACAAATAGAGGAATCATTCCATCCATATCTCTAAAATAATGATCGTGTTGGCACATTTGAACTTGTTTGGCAAATTGGATGTGTTTCAAAATGTCCGGTAGATTCAGTTTCTCAGGTTCTTATTTCAACGAAAAATTGCATTTCAATCCTTTTCAGATATCCATTTGTCCTATAACACCCTTATTTTTTATATCTTTGACCCAAATTACAAAACTTAGCTAAAAAGTGTACTCGTATCATAAATGTAATTTTCGGGAAAAATGAATGGGTATTCAATAAGCCTATAATAAATAAGCAATATGCAGATGAAAAGAACAGTCCTACTCCTTTGTTTGATGATGACCCTGACAACAGTCCTTGCTCAGCAACAACCTAAAAAAGGGTTGGCTTTTGGGGCATTACCGGCTGTATCCTATGATTCTGATCTGGGATTTCAATACGGAGCATTGGTAAATTTCTATCTATATGGCGATGGTTCCCGATTTCCAAAATACGATCATTCGCTTTATCTTGAGTTGTCAACCTATACCAAAGGTACCACGATAGCCCGGTTGCGATATGATTCGGAGCGGCTGATACCAAAGGTTCGAACCACGGTGGATATCAGTTATGTCACCGATCAAATGTCCGATTTCTATGGATACAATGGGTATCAGAGTGCCTATAATCCGGCTCTTGTTACCAGTTCGAACAGGCTGTTCTATAAAAACGAAAAAGACATGTTCCGCGCGAAAGCTGATTTCCAGGGCTATTTTGGAAATTTAAAATTAGGCTGGGTAGCCGGGTATACCTTTTATCATTTCAAGATGGATACGGTCAATAATACCAAGCTAGGGATTGTAAAAACCGGTGAAACATTGTTTGAGAAGTACAAGGACTGGGGGTTAATAAATCCGGCTGAAGCTCCGGGAGGTAGTATTAACTATTTTAAAATCGGGCTTAAATACGATTCAAGGGACCAGCTTGCCTGTCCGATGAAAGGTATTTTTACAGAGGCAGTAATTCAAACAGCACCAAAATTTTTAAATGAATCATTTCCCCATACGAAACTGGCACTTATCCACAGACAATATTTCACAGTAGCGAAAGATCTGTCGTTTGCTTATCGTCTGGATTATCAAATGTCGCTCGGGAATAACCATGTGCCTTATTATGCCCAGCCATTGTTAATAACAAGTTATTTGATAGCTGCAACCAATCAGGGGCTGGGTGGTAAGAGCTCAATCCGGGGTATTTTACGAAATCGGGTAATTGGAGAAGATGTGGGATTTGGAAACTTTGAATTCCGTTATAAGTTTCTTCGTTTTGAAATGTTGAAACAAAATTTCTATGTAGGAACAAATGTGTTCTTTGATTCAGGCATCATTCTTAAACCCATAGATATCGATTTTTCAAAAGTATCTACGAGTGATAAAGCCGGTTTCTTCAATAATTACGCTGCCGGTAAATTCCATTCTTCCGCAGGATTAGGACTGAAGATTGGGTGGAATGAAAATTTTGTTATTTCTGCCGACTTTGGTAAAGCCTTTGATAAGCAAGACGGAAATATGGGATCGTATATTGGCCTCAATTATTTATTTTAGAATTTTCATAAACTACCCTTTCGGGTGAATTTTGGTTGTTTATATTAATTGAATATTACATGTGGTGGATCATTGGCAGTGCTATATTGATAAGTTTTTTTTATTTTGTATTGGTAGCAATTTTTTTTATTGGCTGGAGGCGTCTGAATGCTTTTGTCCCCAAGGGGAATGAACAGGTTCATACCAAATTGTCGGTAATAGTGGCTTGCCGGAACGAAGAAAGTCATATACGGCAATTAATCGGGTGCCTGGCCCAGCAAAGTTATCAGAATTTCGAACTTATACTGGTTAACGATCATTCCGATGATGCAACCAGAATTCATATTGAAGCTGCTCAAAAAGTATTTCCTAAAATCAGGCTTATCGATGCAACCGGATTTGGAAAAAAGAATGCTATCCGGGAAGGAATACTTAATTCTGCAAATGAATTGATTGTTACGACCGATGCTGATTGTTTGCCTTCCTATCATTGGCTGGAGTCGATCGTTTGTTTCAATCGTAGATATCCGGCTGATTTAATTATTTGTCCTGTAAAACTATCCTGGCGAAAAGGGTTGTTTTCTCAATTGCAGATATTGGAATTTACATCGTTGATAGCTTCAGCTGCCGGATCAGCAGGCTCGGGAATGCCTGTATTATGCAATGGGGCTAATATGGCCTTTAGTCGTAAAGCATGGCTTAGGAGTCAGGAAGACTTACATCAGGATAAAATGTCGGGAGACGATATGTTCTTGCTGGAGAGTATCAAAAAAAGGGGAGGAGTTATCCGTTTCCTGAAATCCGAATCTGCTTTTGTTATTACTGCACAGGCCAACACATTGTGGGATTTTATTAAGCAACGCCGCAGATGGACTTCTAAATCTTCAGCTTATAGGGACTGGCAAATTATATTGACAGCTTGCGTTGTGTATTCGGTTAATTTGATGTTGGTTGTTACTGCCGTATATTCATTTATATACACCGATGCTTTAATTGTCTTCGTATCTTTATTGTCCTTTAAGTTTATTGTTGATACTGCATTTATGTATACGGTGCAAAAATTCTTCCAATTAAATAACATTTGGTTTTTTTCCTTAATCTTGTCATTTTTCTACCCTCTCTATATTGTTTTAATTCCAATAACATCGCTGGTCTATCGGCCTAAATCCTGGAAATAGTTTTTTCTCCCATTGAGCTGTAAGTGCAACGTATCCAATGTTGTACTGACTTGTTGTGTCATGGTATGAATATTAAGTATTTTAATATTGTATAATTTATACACAATATCCGTCAAAAAATCCACATAAACTTTAATAGGCTTGTGTATATTTGTGCAGTTAATTATGCACAAAAAATGCAAATTGATATTCAACCGTAAAATCTAATTTAATTAAAAATGAAGAAACACAATTCACTTATGAAACGTGCTTTGTTTCTTGTGGTGGCTATGTCCTTATATGGGATCAGCATAGCTCAGACAAAAACAATCACTGGGGTAGTTAAGGAAACTACCGGCGATCCAATTATCGGAGTCTCTGTTGTGGTAAAAGGGTCAACAGTTGGTACAGTAACAAATGTTGATGGGGCATTTTCATTGCAAATTCCATCGAATGCCAATACATTGGTGTTCTCGTATGTGGGAATGAAGAGGCAGGAAGTTCCTGTTACATCAGGTTCGATGAATGTGGTGATGGAACAGGTTTCAAACGAACTGAATGAACTGGTTGTAATCGGGTATGGAACAGTCAGGAAGAGTGATCTGACCGGATCGGTATCAAGTGTCAATTCAGCAGCTATCACAGAAAAAGGGGTAACGAATGTTGTTAGTGCCATTCAGGGATCGGTTGCCGGAGTTCAGATACAGCAGAGTTCTTCCCGCGCAGGTGCAGCGTATGATATTATTATACGTGGACAGAATTCAGTTTCAGGTACTTATTCGCCTCTTTATGTTGTTGATGGGGTAATTACTTCCACAATCGATTTTCTGAATCCTCAGGATATCGAAAAGATTGACATCTTAAAAGATGCTTCGTCAACAGCTATTTATGGATCACGTGGCTCCCATGGGGTTGTGATTGTTCAGACTAAATCGGGAAAGAGTGTACAACAGGCATCTAAAACGGTAATATCCTACGATGGGTATTATGGTGTGAGCAATACGGCACGGCTACCGAACTTCATGGATACCCAGCAATGGATGAAATACAGGGCTTTAAATTATCAATATACAACCGATACAAATGGTGACGGTGTGATTGAATTCAGTAAAGCTGATATGATAAATGTATGGTTTGGAGGACTTCAGTACCGGGATTTAAATAATGGGAAAGGCGCTCAACCGGTTTATGCAAATGGAACCTGGGGTGGCAGCCAATGGATGCTTGACCGTTATTTGAATAATTCCACTACCGACTGGGCCGGAGAGGTAACCCAACAAGGCATCCAACAAAACCATTATATTGATATTTCAGGTAGTACAAAAGATGTAGCTTATGTGGTCGGTGTAGGATACCAGGATGAGAAAGGGGTATTCGTCAACGACAGTTATAACCGCTACAACCTGAAAGGGAGTCTGACAGCCAACCTGAATACGAAATGGTCTACCGGATTTAATATCAATACCGCATATTCGACCCAGGAAACGGGAAGTGACAACGGCATATTAAGTGCATTCAGGATGAGCCCAATCACAACACCCTATACAAACGGAAATCTTGATCCGTTATTAAACCACCTGGATGGAAATGTTATCGTGGTACCGGGTAAAACAACCGAGAGTGTAAAGGACGCAAATGGAAACCCTAGCTTTTTAAATTCAATCGGTGGGGGAGGTTTTACATCATCCGTAAACCCATTGATCGATTTGGCGAACACTTCGAATAATACTAAGAAGATATTAGCCATGGGAAGTGCCTTCCTGCAATACTCACCTATTAAGAACTTATTCCTTAAAACAACGATTTCACCAAGTTTTAATACGTATCGTGCCGGTATTTATAAAAGTACGCTGGCTGAAGGGAATTATGACAATCCGCTGACAACTGCTGTCGAGGCAGATGCTAAAGCAAGTGTAAACAATTATACCTATTTTAATTATACCTGGGATAATCAGCTGGATTATAAATTCACGTTGAACAGTGACCATAATTTAGATGTGATGGGGTTATACAGTATCTATTCAGAAAATTCAGAACTTTATACCACCAGCACTGCCGGTTATAATTCGAATTACTTATGGTATAATTTAGGTGCTGCAACTACTACTGCAAATACAAAACTTACAAGTGCTTATGCCGGATCGACTATGCTTTCATATGCTGCAAGAGCCAGGTATGCGTACAAAGGGAAATATCTGGTTACGGCAACCGTTCGTCATGATGTATCCTCGAAACTGGCACCGGGTTACCAGGGTGTGACTTTACCTTCAGCTTCAATTGCCTGGCGTATGTCGGAAGAAAAGTTTATGGAATCAACCAGGGATGTGATATCCAATTTGAAAATACGTGCCAGCTATGGGTTGACTGCCAATAATAATATCAATCCATACCAGACACAGACTCCTGCAAATCTTCAGACTTACTATAACTATGCAGCGACCAATGCCCTTGGAGTAGCTCCAGGCTCATTAGCCAGCAAGGTTTTAACATGGGAGAAAACGAAAGAATTTGATTTAGGTGTTGATCTTGGTTTGTGGAATAACCGGGTTGATTTAACTGTCGACCTATACAATAGGGAATCATCCGGGTTGCTTCAGTCACTCACATTACCCCTTGAATCAGGTGCCGGTACAATGATTGCCAATTTAGGTTCCGTGCGGAACAGAGGGATAGAAATAGCATTGAATGCAAATATCATCAATGGGAAAGATTTTAAATGGACCGTTAGTGGATCATTTACTGCGAATCAGAACAAGATCATGAATCTCTTCGGAAATACAACCCCTGGATATATTTATATTAACAACAGTACCCAGAAATGGATGGTGGGCGAGGATATTAATTCACTCTACGGCTATGTGTATGATGGTGTCTGGACTGCAGATGGAATCCTGACAGCTATTGCAAACAAAGACCCACGGGCTGTGAATTCAGCAGGTAAAGTCCTGGCTCGTGAAGGACAGGCAAAAGTAAAGGACTTTGATAACAACGGTATTGATGCAAATGACCGCAGGATTCAAGGACATTCTGATCCAAACTGGATAGCAGGGTTGAGCACAAATCTATCCTACAAGGGATTTGATTTTGCCATGAATATCTATACAGCCCAGGGAATGACGGTGTTCTCACCATTTATTGAAGAGTTTACCAATTATAATGACCGTGGACGTGAAAAGCTGGTGATGGACTATTACATCCCTGCCGGAACAACAATGATCGGCAGTGATGGGTATTTCTTCACTCAACAGACTGCAGTTAATTATCAGGGGCGTCCAATGGTTTATACCGACAATGCTACCAAAGCAAATTGCGGACCTTATTGGCACACTGCAAAGGAAACTGCGAACGAAATGCCGGGATCATGGGTAGATGCATCTTATATTAAAGTGAGAAATATTACCCTGGGTTATACCCTCCCTAAATCTGTAGTGAAATTTCTGACAATTAATAGTTTCAGGGTATATGCCAATGTGCTGAATCCGTTTGTGTTCACCAAATATCAGGGTTTTGATCCGGAATGGGCAGGAGCTTCAATGGGTAAAGATAATGGTCCGGCTACCATTACCTATCAGTTGGGAGTTAATGTTAAGTTTTAATCCATTATATATTTAATAAGATATAATATGAAAAAGATAATTTATATATTCACACTTGTTGCGGCTGTAATACTATCGGGCTGTTCAGATTTTTTGTCTGAAACCAATAAGTCAAATCCCGACGCTGCAACTTTTTACAAAACAACATCAGGCTATGAGTCATTAATTAATTCCTGTTACTCGACTCTACGCGATGTTTATGGCGACAACATCGAAATGTTTGTTGCAGGTACTGACTTATACAAAGTTGCCAGGGCAGGTCTCGTTTCACAGGGGTTAGGTACTTACCAGAACCTGACACCGGCTGACAATTCAGTAAAGGCATTCTATCAGGTTGTTTATCAATCGATCAAAAGATGCAATGATGCCATTTATTATGGAGAACTGTATAAGCAAAGTGCAGCACGTATTGCAGAAGTGCGGTTTTTACGTGCATTTTACTATTTCCATTTGGTTCAGCAATTCGGGGATGTGTCATTGGTAAAGGATTTTTTGACTACTCCTGTAACGCTTTATCCAAGAACTCCGGCAAGTGATGTATATGCATTTATTATCGATGAGATGAAAAATGCCTATACGAATCTTCCTGCCAGTGCTGCAAACAGAATCAATCAACGGGTGGTGAACCATTACCTGTCACTGGTGTATCTGACACGCGGCTATGAATCCTATGGTACAGCTGCCGATTTCCAATCGTCGGTTGATTATGCAACAGCTGCCATCAATGGTCAACTGCTTACGTTGCCATTTGATGGGAAAACAGGGATCTTCTACCCAGGAAATGAAAAAAATGCTGAAATTCTATTCGCTGTTCAATACAGTCCAACATCGTTGGCAAGTGTAACCCTTGGAAATTCACAAGCTTCTTCATTCGGATCATATCTGGGAGGTGCTGATGGAGCTGTAAATGATGGTATGCCTTATATGAATACAAAGTTGAAACCAACTCAGAGGTTGTATAACTTATTGAGCGTCGATGCTGCCGATACACGTTTTGCCGGGACTTTTATGCAGGAACTGTATGGAGTGGTTGCAACCGGTAAATGTAGTTTCTATTCATATTTCAAAAAGTTTGATACACGTAATACGTTAGAGGTTCTTATGTATTATCCCAAACCGGGTGCTACAGTGGCTGATGTCAATGCATGGATTGCAATTAATTCAACAGGCAGGTCAAAAACAACTATCAAGTATCCAACTACCGGTACCGTTAATAACTGGGAAAAGAATGATTTGGACAAGGATTATCCTTGTATCAAAAAGTTCTCAGATCCTGATGCACCTTTTAATACGACCGCAAGCCGTCGTGATATATTTCTTGCCCGGTTGGCTGAAACTTATCTGATTCGTGCAGAAGCGTACATAAAACTGGGGAATAAGCAAACGGAAGCAGCCAATGATATCAATGTTGTTCGCACACGTGCCGGAGCACCGGTAATTACTGCTGCAAATGCTACCATTGACTATGTGTTGGACGAACGTGCCCGTGAGTTTGCAGGAGAATACAATCGTTGGTATGATCTGAAACGTACAGGAAAATTAGTTCAGTATGTTTCCACCTACAATCCGGATGTTCCGAGTGAATCAAACATGAAAGGGAAAGATGGGAATTATAAGATTTTACGTCCTATACCGCAAGATGCAATCGGACTTAATAGCGCTGTCATAACCCAGAATCCTGGATATTGATACTAAAAAAGGTGCTGCTCCAATCGGAACAGCACCTTTTCTTTATCTCATAATAATCAGATTATCTCCTGATAGTGTCGCTTTGTATCTTTTTAGAGCTTCTTTCGCTGCTCCTTTCGAGGGATAGCCTATGCCATATCCGATTTCATACACTGATCCGCAGCCTTCACAGATTGCTTGACCTACATCATTCGGATAAACACGGATATTTTGCTTGGCTTCATACGGACATGCCATATCGAATGCATAATATTCGCCGTCTAATCCTGTATAAACTAAGATTCCACCATACCCAACACGGTCGGTTACAAAGACTCCCTGCTTAAAAAGGAGAAACTTATTGTACGAATTTCTAAATGTCGGATAAGTAGTAGTCAGATTCAGTTGTAGGTAAACCGGAAAGTCAGGTATGGATGATATGACATTATCGTTGCAGCCTACAAATGATAATGTAAGAATCGCAAGAGCCAGATAATATTTTATGGATGGAAATTTCATATTTTATACATGCAACGAAAAAGTATAAACCATCTGAATAAAGTTTAAGATTTATCCTAATTCACCTATTCTCCATAATTCATCATTTGAAAATTGCGTATTTTGAATGGCATCCAGGTTGTCCTGCAGCTGTTTTAAAGAACTTGCACCTACAATGACAGAGTTTACTTCAGGTGTACGCAAGCACCACGCTAACGACATTTGAGCCAGCGTTTGTCCCCTTTGACTTGCAATTTCATTTAACTTCGAAATCTTAGCTGTAATTTCAGGAGTAATTTGATTTTTTTGCAAAAAGCCATAGCTATGGGCAGCACGTGAATTCTCAGGAATACCATTTATATATTTGTCGCTCAACAAGCCCTGAGCCAACGGTGAAAAGGCAATAAATCCTACACCATTTTCCTGAGCAAGAGGCAGAACATTCTGTTCAACCTGACGGGTGAAGATATTGTATTTATCCTGATTAATCAGACAAGGTGTTCCGTTATTCCGTAGAATTTGATATGCTTCACGTGCTTTATCCACCGGATATTTAGATATCCCGACATACAGTGCTTTCCCTTGTTTCACCATGTCCGATAAAGCCCCCATGGTTTCTTCCAATGGGGTATCAGCATCATAACGGTGTGAATAAAAGATATCCACATAATCCAGCTTCATCCGATGCAGGCTTTGATCAAGGCTTGCAATCAGATATTTCCTTGAACCTCCATCACCATATGGTCCCTGCCACATTTCATGTCCAGCCTTGGTGCTGATAATCAGTTCATCACGATATGAAGAAAACTGTTCTTTCAGGATCTTGCCAAAATTCTTTTCTGCACTTCCAAACGGTGTACCGTAGTTATTCGCCAGATCGAAATGTGTAATGCCATGATCAAAGGCAAAATGAATCATTTTCAAGGCTTCATCCTGATCATCTACTTCCCCGAAATTATGCCATAACCCTAACGATATGCGTGGAAGTTGCAATCCGCTTTTTCCACACTTCTGATAGCCAACGGAATTCGTGTACCGATCCGTTGATGGTATATATGAGTTTTTTGACATGACCTTCAGTTTAGAATTTTACAGCAGGTGCTTTTTCTGTTCCTTTTTCAGATTCAAAATAGGGTTTCTCAACAAAGCCACAGATTGAAGCAATAATTGATTTTGGAAACATTTTTATAGAAACATCATAGTTTTTAGCTGTTTCATTATATCGGTTTCGTTCCACAGAGATACGGTTTTCAGTACCTTCCAGTTGAGCTTGTAACTCAAGGAAGTTCTGATTCGCTTTTAAATCAGGGTAATTTTCTGTGATCATCAGTAATTTCCCTAAAGCTGAACTTACCTGTCCTTGTGCAGCCTGATATTCCTGAAGCTTTTGAGGGGTAAGGTTTTTAGGGTCAATTGTTATTTGAGTTGCTTTTGCGCGTGCAGCCACTACTCCTTCCAGGGTTGAACTTTCATGTGTAGCATATCCTTTGACTGTTGAGACTAAATTAGGTATCAGGTCTGAACGACGTTGGTACTGGCTTTCAACATTGGCCCATTGGCTGTTAACTTCCTCTCTCGATGTTACCAGGTTGTTGTAACCGGAAGTACCCCACATAAATAAAATAACTAATACAGCAGCAATCGAAAGCAAAATAATTGAGTTCTTTTTCATTGTGATAAATGTTTATTTGTGATGATTACTATAAAACAAATATGAAAGTTGAATCTAAAAATGTATGTTTTTATATGTTCTTGTCGTAAAGGAATAATTCAATACGTGAATAGTATTACCACCCACTTGTGGATCCACCGCCTCCGGACATTCCTCCGCCAAAGCTTCCACCTCCGCCACCATCTGATCCTCCACCTCCAAATCCTCCACCTCCGCTAAAGAGTCCTCCCAATACTGCACCGGCAACCAATGATCCACCATCGCGATTAATGCGTGGGATATTATGGTTGTCGTTTTCTTCATATCCACAGAATTTACAGATATAGGTAGTTCGTTCGGTTCCGGAACTGATATAGGTCGGAGCTACAACTGTTCTCTTTTCTTTCAGGATAAATGCTTTTGTTTTACATTTCGGACATTCTGAATAAACGCTCGGTTTATCCAATGTAAAAATGGCTTCATTGGCACATTTATCACACACAAAGACATCATAATCGATCGCATGTAATTTTTCTTCAAACTGTTGGGCAAGTTTCAAATGGACATCTTCCTGCTTCTCGGATAAAATATGCATCGTTCCGTCACACACATTGCATGGGATTGGCGCACGCCTGATCTTTAGCATCATCAATCTGCCATAGATATTGGCTGGTATGGTGGTAAATGGGATTGGGATTAATAATAACAGGTAAATCGGATTTGAAAACAACAGGATACAAACAAATCCAACGATAGGAATCATGATGGAAACCAGGCTTATAATCCCTGACTTTTCACTCTTCAATACTTTATAGCGGGCTATGTTGCTGGTTAATTTAGTATTTTTCCTGATTCGTCCTATGGAGTTTCCGACCCAAACTAACGTAAATACAGCGAGGATTAAATAAATGCCACCGGCAATCGGTAATATTTCATTCCAGGCAACAGTTGGTTTAACTACTTCCGCTATGGGTTCTTTTTTTATTACTGATGCAATGCTTACCAGTCCTGCCATTAATCCTGCATCATAATCCCCTTTTTTGAATTCAGGGATCATTTTCTGGATCTGTATCCGTTTGCAAATAGCATCAGGCAGTATCCCCTCAAGTCCGTAACCCGTTTCAAAAGTCACTTTCTTTTGAGCGAGAACGAACAATACCAGCAGCCCATTGTCCTGTTTTGCTACTCCAACTTTCCATAACTTAAAAAGATCAGTGGCAAACGGTTTGAGTTCGTTTTCACCTATTGAATTTACTGCAACGACTGCTACTTCAGAACCTGTTTGAGCCTTAAGTGAATCCAAGTATTCGTTCATTTGCTGAACCGTTTCTGACTTCAATATTCCATCAGGGTTACTCACGAATGCGTGCGCATTTGCGGTCTTTGGATTTGGTATTGTCTGAACGGTGTATTCAGCTGCAAATGCAAAACCGGCAAAGGAACATAAAACAATGATTAGTATTTTTTTCATACGATGATTTATAAATCCTCCACCAGACAGTGGAACGTGAATTAATTATACGAATCAATCAGGTTTACATCAAAAATCAATACCGAATGAGGCGGTATTTTTGCGTTCGTTGAAATAGTATCATATCCTAGATTGCTGGGAATATAAAACCTGTACTTGCCTCCGGCATTCATTTTTGTAATGCCTTCCTGCCATCCTTTGATGGTACCTGATAACTGAAGTTGTGTACTGCTGCCGGTTGCAATAGAGTCAAAAGTAGACCCGTCAATAAGGCTCCCTTTGTAGTTCACAATGACTACACTGTTGGTATTTGGCTTGCGTTGGTATCCCTGGTGAATAACTTTATAGCATAGTCCGCTCGAAGTGGTTACAAAACCTGGATCGTTCTTATGAGCAGCATACCAGCTGTCATTCCTAAGCTTCCAGTCCATATACACATTTTCCTGACAAGCTGACATGACGATTAATAACAGAAAGGTGATAAAAAGGGCAATTGATGTTTGTTTCATATTTGTTACCGTTATTTTATAGAGATATTTATTGTTGTTTCTTTTTAAATTGTTGAGAAAATGATTTAGCTGCAAAACCCGGCATTGATCGTTTCGGACCCCAGCCTGCAAAATTAAGCGGATATGTTCCCATGGTTTTCAACCATCCCGGAAAAAGATCATATCCAATACGCCTGGAACTAATTAAGCTGTATCCCTTCATGAGCATTTTTTCAGCTGCCGGACGTAAGTTCTGTTCCACTGCCTTACGCCTGTTTGATAATAAGATATCCGTCAACGGAATCTTTACAGGACAAACCTCCACACATTTACCGCAAAGCGATGAAGCAAAACTCAAATGCGAAAAGTCCCTGAACCCTCGTAGAAACGGCGTTAATACTGATCCTATCGGCCCGCTGTAAGTAGTATCATAGGTGTAACCCCCGATAGCCTTATAAACAGGACAGCCATTCAGGCAGGCCCCGCAACGAATACATGCCAACGATTCATACGCTTCATCGTCCTTGTAGACGGTTGTCCGGCCGTTATCCAGCAATATGACAATCATTTTTTCAGGGCCATCCACTTCATTATCCTGACGTGGTCCTGTAAAAATGGTATTATAGGCCGTTATCTGCTGTCCCGTTCCATGGGCTGCCAGTAGCGGATAAAATAGCCCAAGCTGAGTCATGGAAGGAATGATCTTTTCAATTCCTGCCAGGACAATATGAACTTTCGGGAAAGCTGTTGACATAAGCCCATTCCCTTCGTTTTCGGTTACTGATATACCGCCGATATCAGCTATTAAAAAATTAGCACCTGTGACCCCAACCTGTGCTGTCGTATATTTCTTTCGAAGTACCTGACGCACGTATTCAGTCATCTCTTCCGGTGTACTGTCAATAGGTGTGCCAAATTTTTCATTGAAGAGTTTAGCAATGTCCCCCTTTGATTTATGCATGGCAGGGGTAACTATGTGGTATGGCTTTTCACCGGCCAGTTGTACTATAAATTCACCTAAATCGGTTTCAACCGATTCGCAACCTGCATCCGTGGCAATTTGATTCAACTCAATTTCTTCGGTCGTCATTGATTTGCTTTTAACCAGCAAGTGAGCCTCGTTTTCACGAAGAATATTCTCTATCATGGCGGTAGCTTCTCCGGCATCCTTTGCCCATAATACCTGTACACCCCGGGCACTTATCTTTTCTTCAAACTGCACCAGGTATTTTTCCCAGTGTTGCAGGACATCACGCTTAATGGCCGCTGCAGTTGTTTTTGCCTGCTCCAGGTTGTTATAACGAGCCATTCCAACTTTTACGGCTTTGTCGTAGCGTGAAATGTTGAACTTTATCGTGTTTCGATGGCTAACATCGAAAGCGATTGCATTCGCATCGTGTGTAAACTTTGAAGACTGGGACACCAACAGATTTACAATTTATTTATTTACTATTTTGAAGAGTTTGAGAGTTTGAAGAGTTTGAATGTTTGAAGAGTTTGAAAGTTTACATGACTTCCAGGCTAACCCCTACCTTCTACCTTCTACTTATTACAAACTACAAACTACCAACTACCAACTA
>Ga0302271_10002064_pt1 | contig 18519 bp, 10 predicted proteins | sample III_Bog_N1_1_FD_198767 | JGI IMG/M metagenome (GOLD analysis project Ga0302271, IMG submission 198767) | Peat permafrost microbial communities from Stordalen Mire near Abisko, Sweden - III_Bog_N1_1 | ecosystem: Environmental > Terrestrial > Soil > Wetlands > Peat | place: Sweden: Abisko...
CAGCGTTTATTCCATATAGAATAACTCTAGTACCAGTAGTCACAACAGCAGCAAAGAAACATCACCTTAATCTCCATAGCGTCCTCCATTAATCAGGTTTCCTCGTTACTTATCGACTCCTTCTTCATAGAATGAACTCAACAACGAACTCATTGATTATTATCACAGCGACAATGACAATGAAGATATCTTTAATAACATACCCAGAAATAAACAACCAACAATAGATCCTCATGGGATATCCCCTATTCTTACTGCTAACGCTCCTTTAGATACACCTAATACTACTCTCTGGTCGAAAGGAAACAACATGCTCTCTGACAGTCATGATTCTTCAGACACATAGAAGCAGTCAATTAATATTTGCTTATCCGCTCCATGTTCTCCTATGACGAGCATAAATCTAACTAAATCTACTCGTCCGATGCTACAAAAAACCAAAAGAGCTGCTAAAAATGTGTTTATCAATTGAACAAATCAATCTTATCACAATAATCAATAAAATAAAGTTACACAAATATCTTTCTCTCTTCTTTTCCCTACTATTTCTTAGCAATACTGCGAACAAGAAGATACTGTTAATTTTCCCCCTCTTTATCACTCTCGCTTATGATGCTCTCCTCTTTTCTCTTTTCATAGAATTATCTGAGCATTTTTATTCATGCAATTATTCATTAAAGTTTTATTATTTTTATCTTATTAATTTTGTGTTGTTTTTGTTATTTTTCCTATCACTGCATTATTGAGTTTGAACTCAGACATATTTTCAAGTTCTCAAGACGATTCACAGTTTTTGAGATAAAGGGGGATTTATTTTTATTGCTTTTGGAACATTAATTATTTATATTTGTGTATAATTTATTATCTTTTTCTTCGATTCGCTTCTCAGCTGAACAATATCTCAGAGCTGGAATAGATGGAATGTGATCACTAATTATCAATAATTAATTAATAAAAAACCAAAGATATTTTAATAAAAAAGAAGTAGAGGATACAAAAATTTGATAAATCATACGAATGAGCGCAATAAATCAAGCTGAAGTCAAGAGACAAGTAGAGTACTATCTCTCGGATAAGAATCTTACCTAAGATGACTTTTTCAGAACCAAAATACAAGCAGATTCAGAGGTAGGAGTTTTTTAGATATTTTCTAACTCTTTTTCCATATTTCTAACATCTCGTTTTATCTAAAAAAGGGTTTCCTTCCTCTTGATCTGATTCTTAAATGCAGAAAGATTGCTAAGTTAGGAGTGAGCACAGCAGCATAACTAGTATCTGCTATCGAAGGTTCCACTGAAGTTGAACTTAATGAATCTAAGGATTAAATTCGTAGAATTGGAAATAAACCTTTGCCAGCTCATGAAGGAGGAGAGAAAACTGAGACATCAGCAGCATCCAATGCTGAAAAAGAAGCCAGGGAAGCTGAAAAAAAAGAGCTGATCAATTATTATGAAACATTCTAACCGTAATGATATTGATTCTTGTTTAGAATAATTCTCAAAATGATTTTTTGTTTTTGAACAATCTAGAATCGTATTCACAACAACCTGCACAGAAGAAGGCGTAGCTAACTGGAGAAATGTCACTGAAGCACTTTTAAAGTAGCATGAAGTCAATCCTCCTTATTGCAGATTTGCTAAACACGAAGGCAATTTCGCTCTTAATAAGGAAAAAACCTCCTAAGAAACAATTGATACTGTAAAGCAACAATAGAGAATAATTTCTTAGTTTCAAACTACAAAATAACACTAAAAGTGCAATATCTTACTATATCTTCCTTTTTGTCTATTAGTTAGTCTCTGAAGGACTTAAGTTTGGTGAGCACACAGTGACTATTAAGATTTCTGATGAAGAGGAATTGAAGAAATTCTATGAGTTGCACGGACGTCATTACAGCGGAATCATGGAACAAAAGAGTAAATACCATTGATAAATCTTTAAGAATCTAAATAAAAGTTTATATTTTAGAGAAAGAAATTACCTAGCAACTAAAACAGCAGAACAAAGCCAATAAAAAGGAGAAAAAATCAAAAAAAGAATTTGATTTCGGTGGAGAAAAATACACTGATGTGCTCACTGTTAAGAATCTCTTCAAGGGAATTCTCGGAAGAACTGCTAATGGTTAGAAGATCATCTCACCTTATCATGACATGTTGAAGGCATTATTAGCCTACCACGAGAAAGGAGAGCAAAAACTTGAGAATTTAGATCATTTCACAGTTGACATCCATCCTGAATTCAAGGATACTCGCTGTTTCTTTGCAGTCAAAACTGATGGATCAAGGGAAGATTTCTCAGCTGTTAAGTGTCTCGCTAATCTTGAAACTCAACTAGGACATTGAGATCCACTAAACATACATTTTTTAAAATATCTTTTTTTATATTTTGCGTTTGTCTCATATCACATAATGCACTCCATTCATAGGATAACACAATCCCCATCACAAACTTTCATAAAATCTTACAAAATGAGTGAAGAGTAACATAGTGATTTTTTTATAATTAGCATGCAAATAAATACTATTTTGAGGTAGTAATTTTTCAATATTTGTTAACATTAAGAGTATTGTCGTCTTCGTTTAGGAAGCTTTTCTTTTTTTCAATGTTGGAACGCGTTTTATTTAGGTTTGCTTTGAGTTTTGCAGTGATGTTGACACGCTGACTGAGAAACGATTTGGTGAATGCACTCTTGAGTTCTTCGTCGTTGATATCATGTATGTCTCCTTCTCTAACTTCGAAGTCAAGTGGGTTTTTACCTTTATCTGTTACCCAATCGTCATTCTGTGAAAAATAACAGCAACAAAGTTTGTTTTTATAATTTTGAAAATAATCCAAATAATCCTTTTAGGAGGCTTACAGACAGATCTGTGACAGTTGCTCTTTTCTTGGGATCTTTGTCTAAGCATTTTCGAAACATTTATTTTAAATCTTCACTCATGTTTTCAGGAAATTATAGCCTAAAAGAAACAATCAATTATTAAACCATTTCTAAGGCATCTCCACCATATTGAATATAAAAATATATGAATATCTGCTTTACTCTTTCTCTAGAATACTCTTCTTGAGATCCTCTAAGACTTTTCCTTAGAACGGTCGATCTCCTGTTAATAACTCATAAAAACATATCCCAGCTGCCCAAATATCTAATGGTCTTCCACTGAATTCATGTGTCTTGAATATCTCTGGAGCAAGATAGCATTTCGTCCCGTTATCATTTGTAAACTCGTCATTGTTGCCTTCGAACATTTATGACACACCGAAATCCCCTATTTTTAGTTCATCCATATCTCCGATCAGCAAGTTATCTGGTTTGATATCTCGGTGCACCACATTTGCAAAATTATGCACTTCACAACCAAAAACAGTTAGAATCGATCAAAGAATGAGGGAAAATCAATTAAAGAAATGATAAATTCTACAGTAATCAAGTCCGAGAAGAAAATCGCGGAAATATTTTTTTAGTTTTTCTTCAGATATTTTATACTTTTCGTCTTCTTTATATGCCTTTCCTTTTTCGACCTTCCAATAAGCTTTGGAGTTGATACTGCCTTTCTTGAGTAGATCCATCACAAGATAGATTTTAGCTTCATCTTGATCGTCAATTACTTCATAAAGCTTCACAATATTCGGGTGGGCCTATGCAAATTTTTCAACAATTTAGCAAAAATACATGATCATAATGGAATTTTTCCTATTTTTCATACCATTCTCTTAAGAATTGCAACTTCTTTTTCAATCAGACTGTAGGCACTCTTTGTCCTATCAAGTTTTCTCTTCTTTAACTTGTCTCTATTGATGATCTTAACTGCGTAGTACTTCTTTGAGTTGGTATCTATTACTTGTTTTACCTTACCAAAGCTTCCCCTGATGAAAAGAGAGAAAATAAACAATCAATAAATAGTCTTTAAGAAGCATATTTTCATGAAAATCACTCCTTTTTTTATAGCTTACTTTCCTACACTTTTCAGTACAATATAATTATTGATCTATTTCTATCCATCAGCATTCACAGATTTATCAAGTTTAGTCGTCTCAAGCACGCTATGCTGTTCTTACAGCATACTGTAGCTTAACGTCTTCGTGATTGTTGTGGTATTTGCTTTGGATAATTTCGAAAATTTTTCTCGTTTCGAGGGTGATTTTGATTGCGTCATTGTTGAAGGAGTTTACGATGATCCATGAGGAGTTGACGCATTCACAGAAAGATTATTACTAGATTTCTCCATTTGCTGTGGATTTTATTGAACTGTAGACTGGGTTAGCATGGTTTTTTATCTTTACGATGCATTTATTTAGCTAATCAGTTGCTAAGCCTTTTTTGGAGAAGTTTCTTTCTTTTTCTCCCCAGTTTGAGGCAATATTGGAGCGGATTTTTTATCCTCTCCTTTTTATGCATTTTCCGATGAAGATTTCCTCTGAGCAGATGCATTAATATTGCTAGTGTTGTTAGTCTTTTTCTCAGGGACTTCAGCTGTTTTTATTGAAGTTGAAGAAGATTGCAGAGGAAGATTATTTGTCTAACCATTATTGAAATCTGAAGCCGTAGCAGCGGAAATCTAACTAGGGAAAAGAGAACCTGAGGGACCATGCGAGAGTACTTGTATGCTGTGAGGGGCAGGAGTAGATCTCAAACTAATTCTATTGTCAGTGGTATTTGTTATGCTAGGGATATTCTACAATCCCGATGAAGGATATTTGTCACTGTTATCCGAATTATTATTATTATTATTTCGATTTGAGAAAATATCAAGTAAATTCTAACTTTTGTTAGTGATATCTCCAAACCCTTGTTTGCTATTGTTTTAACTCACAGAATTGCTGTTTGGAGTTACAATTGATGATTTCTATGTAGCTGCTCTATTGTACTAAGCAGAAAAAACTGGTTAAGGTACAATAGGCATTTCTTGCTAGTTTTTCGAAGGACTTGCGAGTTTATTCTAACCAGTTATTGAAGAGTTTGTAGTAATTTGACGCTAGGAAGGATTTATGCTATTGTTGTTGAGCTAATTCATCGAAAGTTTATTCCCATTATTTCCTTGTTCGATGGCAACCTATGAAGAAGGAAACTCAAAATGGCTTCTGCTTTGAATTTCTGTGTTTTATTCATTGGGTTCTTCTGAGATATTGTACAAGGAGCTAAGGAGATTTTGATTATTCGCTGCGTTCGTAGAGAGCTTTTTCCTATCTATTTTTCTTTCTTCGGCGATTTAAATCAGCAAAATGGGGTTATTTGGATCATCTGAACTCGAGGCAATCTTCTGCTGGCTACCTGCTAAGGAAGATTCAGAAGATTAAAACTATTATGTCAGTAGTTGCTACTGCTGATTTTATTTTGTTAGCTCGATTAAATTAACTCGAGTAGAATTTCCTAATTTCGGGTTGTTTTTCATACCTAACGGTTCAGATGCGTTGGTGTTATTATTACTCCCTGGATCTTCAATCTTTTGATTGCTGGGGATTGTTTTCTTTTTTTGTGAATGTTTCCTTTAAGTTGAAGATTTGCTGGTTCCTCTAATATGATGAATCTTCTTAGGCGATGAAGATGAGGAAGAGGAATTATTTCTACTGCTGTTATGCACCTATTGATGTATGCCGACTCGCTGGGATTCCTAGCTTTCTATTCCAGAAAACTAAGAAGGAATTGATTTCCCATTTTCTCTTGAGTGCTTTTGCGACTCACCTTAACTGAGAACGGATTCATTTGTGTTTTGACTATTGCTCGAATCGGAACGTTTTCGGATAATGTCTTTGATTTCCATGGTTGTTTTTCGATTTGATCCACGTACAAATCGCTTATCTGTGAGATATTGCGGGGACAAATGGTTTGGTGATCTCGATGGACTTCCAGCTTGTTCACCTCCACTTCTTCCAGAGGTTTTCCCGTCTTTAATTGTATTATTTATGCTCGCTTTGCTTTCATTTGTATTATTAGAGTTGCTAACTACGCTAACAGAATTAGTATTGCTATTACTGTTAGCTACGCTGTTTGCTTGGTTGATGACTCCTTTTGGAATTTACGGAATACTTCTCGATGAAGAATTCGTTTTCTTTTTTTGATTTCTCTCATCTCCATTATTGTTTGCAGCATCTAAACCTTGCGGTTGTTAGTTTCCTGGCTATTTTTAACCTTAACCACCTATTATTTTATCGTCTCCTTGTTGCTGCTACACTGGCAATCTGCTTTCAGGTAGATTCTACACCTTAGGAGAACTATCCTGCTGCGAAGAAGAATCTGCTTCACTTAAGACTTTCTTGAAAGTTGGATTAGGGAGATCTTCTTTTTTAAAATTCATATTATTATTGCTGTTGCTGTCTCCTTTATTAAGATTTGGCAGTCTCTTACTGCTTCTGTTCGTAAATGAAGACTGAGGCTGCATAGGTTAACTTGAATTCGATCTATGAACACTACTTGCTCCGATTTATGTATTTTACTACTGTTATTTGTAGACTCTTTGCTGTCCATTGTTACTGATTTAACTCTGATGAATACTCTAATGCATATGCTGATATTATGACTGCTGTAGTGATGGATGCTACAACACATTAGAAGAATTAATATTCGATTGTGAAGGTTGTTATGTTAAAAAACTAGGTAAAAGTTATGAATTCAGCACACGCATGGAAGCTTGTCTAGTACTCGCTCTCAAAGCATCAGCAGCTTGTATGTCAAATTCGTATTTATCAAAATCTAGCCGAGAATTATCAGCTAGCTCCCAGCCGTTTATAACCGATGGGCAAATAGTCTATGACGCTTCGTTTGAGTAGGTTTCGTTATCTTTATGACCAGAGTAACCTTTTCACATAAAGAATTAACAAAAATGATTAAAAAAATCACTAAATGGGTAATTTTTACTGCTAGAATTATTGTGCAGATTCGGAAAACTTGCGATATTTGTGTGTGATTTATCATTCATGAACGCTCCATTCTCATCACCTTCCGCTTCCTCATATTCAACACCTTCATCGTCGTAGTCATATGAAGCACGGAAATTCGGGTTAATATTCGACGAAATGGGTGAAAGTCCATCGATTTCCAAGTTCTAATCGTAGACTACATTTTATCCAGATGGCAGTGCTTATCCTTGGAAGAGATTTTGTGAAGACAGCGAGTTTGTAGGTTACAAACCCCCTTTCATCGATATCTACTAGACAAATTCGATAAGATTTGTTTTTGGTGACAAATATTTTGAAACGGTGAGTGCATTTCCACTTTTTTCTCTCTAAAGAGAACGCAATGGTTAAGCTTAATGCCCAGAAGGTTATTGAGCTCTAGACGCTTTCCTAGGTAATTTCTGGCTATTGATATCTTCATGCGTAGATTTCAGCATTAAATCGTTACTTCCTTTAATTGAAAGTACCTTTGAAGGATTCAGTTAAGGAGATTTCAAACTGTGACGACTCAATCCAGTTAACGTCTACTAACTCTGCTAATTTTTGACTAAATCAATGAGGTTTACCTATCTCTTAGCGCCGCTGGTAGTAACCGATAAAGGATTCTACGCAATCCCATTCTTATAGCTAGTTTAAGCATTCAGAATTTCTCCATTTCCCTTTCCAACATTTGAACTCTTCTTTTCTAGATTGAGTTACTCATTTGTCCCTACTTTTTTGGGCCATTGTTGTTATTCATTCGTTGTGTGCATGCTAAGTGATTATTTTGTTTTGATCCTAAAGGAACCTTATTTTTTAGTTTCAATTGGATTGTTATCCTTCACAGCAGTAGTAGTACTTGCAGCATTATTAAATATATTCCCATTTGTGTTGTTGTTGCTAGGTTAATTATTGTTTTTAGCCATATTGTTATTTGTGATATTGTTATTATTACTGGTGACAGTAGAATCACTATTCTCATTTATCTTTTTATTATCTCCTAGCACAGGCGTACTTTACGATTCTTCTAATAAATTGGATTATTTTCTGTTATCTGCAAGTTCCCGTGAATCTTCTCCGTTGTTTAGATGGTCAGTTGAAATCTATTAGAACTAATTGAATGTCTGCTGAATCGGAATTTTAGCCATTTTCAAAGGCATCGAAGAAGAAGGCACAACTTGGGAGATATTCTGATCCTTCAGGGATATGACCGAATCGTTAAATGGATTTGCAATGTCTGTATTCTGTTATGCTCCATTGTTCCCATGAGATATTCCTCCTGCTGGAGTGTCAACCTACTCATGAGAGATTCTTTTATCACTTGTTATCACTTTTCCTTCGTTGTCTAAGATAATAGAGCTTTTTCGTTCTCCAGCGATTCCAATCTTCTGCTGGAGGTTGAGTTCTTTTTCTTCGTGGATCTCACTGAGTTTCTTAGCAAATTAATTGTTCCCAATAGCTTGCTCTGAACTGTTCTACCCAACTAGAATGTAATCTTAGCTGAAACCTGTGAATTATGCATAAAGAGGTTTGCTTAAGGTTGGAACACGGTTTTGTTATCGTTCAATGTATTGATGCTATCCGAGACTATTCTAATCACTTTCAGGTGGAAGAATACCGTTGGATACGATTCTTGGAGAAGAGCTGTTGTATTCTACAATGTTGTTGATGGTATTCGTTAAGACATTCGTGTATTCTCTGCTGCTGAGGATATCTTATTCCCCTGAGTTTTTGAAGAAATTCGCTGTTTGATTCTCAATAGACGGTGAATTCAAGGCATTTAAGCTGTTTTAGATGCTACTAGCGAATTAGTTGACGCCTTGAGCGGAACTACCAAGATCGATCTTAGATTCACTGCTAAATTTTCTGCGGACTTCTAATGGCGAATCGTATTCTTAGGAATGGCTGCTAGATTGTTTTACGAGTAGAGATTGAAGATGAATCTGCTGAATCTGCTGTTATTACTGCTAATCTGTCTGAGAAGAAATACAATTGTGTAAAATATATTGAATCAGCGAAAGGTTTTCATAAGGAATCTGAAACTAAAAAGGAAAATGCAGACATTGAAAGGAATTCTTACCTCATGCTGATGGAAGAAGCTGCTTTTTTTTTTCAGTGCGCGACTTGAATCATCTGTTTTTGTTAGGGAAAGGTTCAAAATATTATTTGCTGAACAGATTATTTCAGTGTTAAATTGGGTCTTAAAATGAACAGATAGACGGTATTAGTGTTGATGAATAAAGAAAACATAATCTGAACAACTTGTATGATGCCTAATTATCTTATACAACTTCATTTATTCATTATTTATGTTTGTTACGCATCATTGTGGATCTTCTGAGAGGCGGATTTGAAGATTGTTTTGGATTTACAATAGCTGCAGAATCATTTCTTTTTAGCTTTGTTCTTCCCTGGGTTTCAGAATCCTGTGGCAAGACATCAAGGATATGCGTTTAGGAGGTTTAGACTCCAACAGACTTGCGTTTTCTATCTCCAGCTCTAAACAAAAAGAGAGAATTGGCTCAATGTGAAAAATGTTATTCTAAGAAGAAGAAGAAGAATATCATCCAGAATTAAAGTAAGCTAAATAATACAATGGTGAGGAGTTAGAAAGTTGATCTGGATTGATTTGCTTTGTGTTTCCGCATCCCATGAGAAAAAGATAAAGATGCGTTTGACTCTTGAACTCTGAGAAAAATAGCACTGCGAAAGTAAAGTGCTTCCTGAAGCGAAGGAGAAATAGGGCGCGTAGTATGCCCCCCTCTTTTTTCTTATTAAATTTTCACTGATAAGAACTGACTCCCAGACTCTTACTTAGATGGTCTGTGTTTTCCTAGTTCCCTCGAGAAATATTGATCAATATGAATTATTCTGATTATTATTTTAGTCAGTTTTGCTTTGCTCTCTTCGAATTCTCTGTTACTGCTGATATAGAAGCTATTTTTTTTAGAAAAAGAGCAGAGAAATCAATTTGTCATATGCATAAATTCTTTTCCATTTTGTTGTTCAAAATTCTCATAAAATATATTTTAAAAACCCTAGCATATCGCACATTTAACGAATAGTATTCCAAGGTTTAATCCCTCAAACAAGCCCAAAAAAAGGAAGAGTGATGAGAAAACACACTGAAATATACTTTTAATCCCCTTATCTATATATTCCAAGAGATTTCTTTTATATATTGTGTTGAATCAGATACACAAATCCTTTATTATGTTTAATTTCCTTGAAAAACAAAAACAATCAAACAATTAATTTAATCTCGCAGAATGTTTAGTTCTGTGCTAGCTGGTATCTAACCTAGGAGCAACAGCAACTCTAGTGATGAGCATAGCAGCACAAGTATCCCTTCTGGGATAGATGAAAATGAGAATAAAACACCATAACATAAACTCTCTTCGGATAATCTCATTCCGCTAACACTAACAGAAAAAAAGCCAAGCAATTTTGAGACAGTCGATATTATCGAATCGAATTAGCTCCTATCGTTCGAGGAAGAAGGGGATTAATAGAACGATGATGATACTAAAAGTGAGGATGCAGATGATTATATTAGTTATAGTAATAATAGCCTCGATAATCAAGAAGAAACGAAGAGGAAATCGATGTTTTCTGTGAACTTTAATGACACTCTGAAGAATGAAAACACTCTTGTTGCTAATGGCGATAAGCCCGAAAATGATATCTACAAAAAGGAGCTTAAGCAATGTGATTTCCAGCTGACTTACATGAAATCTGAATACAAGAAAGAGTATGTGAGATTTGAGATTCTCAACAGGCTAAATGAAGTTGTATATGGACGAGAGCGAGCAGTTCTATCTTGGCCGAATTGTGTTGCTATGAACTCCGAAACTCTACTGATTTGCGGTGGTAGCGGGAATTTTTTAGTTTTCTCAAAAGATAATTGGTAGTATGAGATTTTTCAAACGAAAGGATCTCTGAAAAAGATCAATTGCTGTGAAATCAGTGAAGATGGGCGAATTGTCTGTGTTGGAGATTCAGCGGGCACACTGGGTATATATGATATGAAGCATAAGAAAATTATCAAGTACATCGAAGGACCTTCGAGTGTGAATGGATTATTGACATTACGAATTGTGCATTAAGTCAAAGGGAAAGTTCGTGATATGCAAGTGCTTACGACTGACACCAAGGGGACGATATCTGTGAGTTATATTACAAAGTAATTTTATAAATTATCAGCAGAATCGTAAATTTTAGCTATTGGAAGGAAAAATCCTCCAACTCAGCATATTGCTATGCTTGCAGAAGATATCTAGTAGAAATATTAGAAACCCAAGAAAGATTCGAAGCTAATAGCGTTTCTTTCTTGGGAATCGGTGCGTGTTTTTTCATACTCTGCTTTAACGATAAGTTTGACTCTCCTGTTTGAGTTTAAGAATCCAGATTATATTCCGCAGAACTTTTCGTATCTCGACATGGAGTATTTGAGTCTCTGCTGGGGTGAAGGGTTTGTGGTAGAAGTGGAAGATTATCTCTACAAAGTGTGCACGTAGGTCATTTCTTGGAAGAATAAGCTCTATGTAGTCAAGGCATTGCCTTCTTAGTAGAGAGTGTAATAGTAAAACTCTAGGACACAGAATTCACCAGTCAAATAGGTAAAAGCAGTTTTGATTTTTTGGGTTTATCATTGAGAGATTGTTCAAAATTATGATCTTCTTTGGTTACAAAATTCCTTTTTAATTTTGTTGTTTTGTAATCTTTGAAGGCTGCAAGTTTACTTTCCTTTGAGCAATCGAACGCGTTAACTTTCGAGAAGACAATCTTATCCGTTGGGTTTCTAGCATCCTCTGTGATTTTGATTATGGATTCGGAATAAACTGTTTATCTTGTGAATATGTCCGACCTAAAACGTCTCTTCGTTTGTCCACTCTCCATCAGCGATCTTTGCAAGGATTGTGGAGTATTTCCATTTCCTCTTCCTGCCAAGGAAAAATGTGTTGCGTAGATGCACAAAATTGGACCATAAAGTGCAGTTCTAACTTACAAGTAAAACAAAAAACTACTGCTTTCTTGCAGAAAAAGAGGGTACAAAAATAACACCATTTTTTTATTTATTCCTAAAGCAACATCTTCTGCCAGAGTCGCGGTGAGAACGAGGTACTTTTTATCCTTGATGGGAAGATGGGAGTCACAGCACTCACAAAATGGACAGCAGTATACAGTAATCTTATTGAAAACGGTGAATGGCGATAAGCGATGCACTACTTGATCAGTATCTACTACGCTAAGGATAAATTCGTTACAGACCTTCCTGCGACATAACGCGAACGAAAGTTGCTTCTCGAAGAAAGTGTCAAGATCGTCTCCAACAAATATCTTCAAATGTGCTTGCAGATCTTCGCTCTCAACAAAGATGAAGTACACAACAATATAAACGTTTCCCTTTTCTGGGTATTTTGTAACATTTCTTTTGCATTTCCTCCTTTCCTTTCCTTCCTTTAAGAGCACAAAAAAGAATATGATCGGTTTGATAGTCGAATTTCTCATTCTAACTGAAAATTTCGAACTTCTTTTCGCCGACCTTCGAATGATCGTCGAAGAGCATCTAGGAAGTCGAGAACTATTCATTGAATCGCTAGTTCCTTTTATTAGAAAACATAAAGTTAAAATGATCCCTAAGGAAGCACTTCTTCAACTTATTAGCTACTTTGAAGAACACAAACAAAACGGTCTTGCAGAAACGATGCTAATTTAACTTGATCCAGAAAGAGTTGATTAAAATGAACTCATCGAAGTGTGCTTCAAAAAAGGCCTTATCAAAGCATTAATCTACACATGCACACGAGGAGGTGATGATGTTTATATGACACCACTGAGTAAACTTTGGGGCCACTACTTAAATTAAAAATACACTCCTACTGCTATGGATACCAACAGCAGCAATTAACTAATGAAATTTATATAATCTGAAGCTTCCGAGGAATGCAAGGGATTCGGTATGAAGAGTCTCTGGTATGCTAAGCTCTGCTTGAAACAGCACACAATAACAGGAGAGATTATTCAGAAATAAAAATTTGAGAATCTCGTAGTGCACATTGCAGAATGGGTATTTGATATTAATAATCTGCAGGAAATACTACTGTTAGCGCCGCATGCAGGGTTTGAATTAGTTTTTCTATTCTTTCAAGGTGCACCAGGTACCATAGTGAACTTGAATTAACTCATTGTAAGTAGGAGATAGCGAAATCGTGTGCAATCTACATCTAGAATGTCGTTACCTGGATTTCTCACGAAATCAAATAGTCTAATCAGCAGCAATAGCAATGCATTCAACTCTCCTTATCGTAATTCTTCTACTTTATCGAGTCAATATTCGGAAAACTCAAATACTTCTAATCTCGATGATATCCTCGATATTATCAATTTCTCCTTTGATTGTCTTATCTCCCCTGATCAAGATTTCTTAAACAATTCATTCCTTTCATCTTTCAGAAACTCTACTAGCAATAATAATAATTCCTCTTTGATAAGTTTATCTGAACCAGCTGTCGTTAAACCTGAACATAACGAAACTGCTTAGTATTTAGTGTAATAGATTCAATAAGAATACTATTTCTTCATTGCTAAGCTCTTCCTTGAGTAAACAAACTTAGTTTCGAAGAAAAGAGTATCTCCCTCGTATTTAGACCTATCCAAAACTGCAGAATCCTTAAGCAAATCTGCTAATTCTACGAATAGTAATAATTTTGAAAAACCGTATACTTTAAAGAAACCACTGCTGTTCTAATGCTTCGTATTCTTCATCTCGAATCCAAATATGTTAGCATCACTGCCTGTATCGTCAGATCCGATCAAAATAACAGTCGATATATCTAGAATTAATGACAGTGACAAAAAAGAAATCAGATAAACGCAAGTCCTTCAGAAAATGCTATCGCAAGCGAACTTCAACTAAGACTAGATTACCACACTCAACAGGCATATTCTCCAATAGTTTGGGTTTTCTGCAATCAAGGTAATAGTCGTTTTCCCCCTGCAAATATCCCCCTTTTCTCTCATTATGTGTTATCATCAATATTTGACTTTTTTTATTCATTTTTGAAATTTATTTTTGTTCTTTTAAAACAAGGCTGAAATCTATTCTGACGAGAAACAATACGCTAAGAGCTTTGAGAGTCTTCTTCTCTCTCCAAATCCTTTAATTCAAGCATACTTTTTCACTTGGTTACCGAATATCCTAGCAATTCTTCGAGAAAAATCTGATAATTCCAGCATTCTTGCAATCGAGAATCTAATCGAAAGTAAACTAGTTACACTCATGCGCATCGATGCAGAATAATCCAGAATTCTCATTGGCTAGCATTTATCTCATTTGGAAGCTAAAATGGTTAAGACTATGTCAGATTATCCGAACTCCTAATTAGAATACATTAAAAAAGTGCTGCTCGAAAGAGACATCGAATCTATTCCATTAGATCTTCTAACATTATATGTAGAACTGCTATGCACACTTGAACCAACTTCCCTCTTGGCTGAGCTATCCAAATATAAATATGATTTAGATGCCTGCTTAGTGCTGACATAAAGATATAATGTTAAAGATGCATCTGCTTTTATCTTAGAAGAAAATGGAAAAATCAAAGAAAGTTTCGAGTATCATTTAGAATTCCTTAACGATATCATCAGTTAGATCATTTCATATGAAGATAGCCTAGCGTCAGATATGCTCTAAGAAACCAACTAACCATCAAGCGATCGAAAGAATAGTAATCTTAGCACTAAAATACCATCTTAATAAAAAATACCTAGAATTGACAGATCTTCTTCTTTTTCTGATATTCACGAAGAACTGCAAGTCAAATTAAACGTTTAATTCTTAAAAATGCTTAAACTTATCCACAAAAGTGCATCATTATCTACCAGCGACCAAGGTGATAAGATTCTTTATGTATTATTCGATAAACTAGCTGAATTCTCGATGATGACAACTTAGTTTAAATCAGTTGTGTACGATTAAATCGGGTTACTGATACGTGAAGCGTAACGCGATGGAGACTACGAGTAATTAGAGTATAATCTACATAATAAATACAATTATTTGCAACTGAAAAGACTAGGAAGTGTGTTTGCGAGTATCATAAACGATCTCAGCTACACATAACAAACTTACAGCAATAATTAAGAAATAATAGAAAATCTACTTGGGGATAGTGTAATCTTAGCATAATCTCAACTTGGATAAGGGTTTTCTTCAACGAAATTGTGTGCTTGCTGTTTGACTTCTTCGGAGGAGTAAACTACAAATAACTCTTAATATATTATATTCCAATGTGGGCATCTTTTCCATGGATAATGCTACTATGAGACTAGAAGTCATTTCTAGAATAGAATGAGCGATAAAAAGTCATTATTCTTTGAAAAATAGCATTGTTTAGCATGTTTGAATAATAATTCATTTGCGCTTGACATACTGTTTGCAACGGAAACGAAGAATAAATTGATTAAAAATAATAATAATAATTTGAATAGTGCTGGTAATCAGAAGGATATTGTGTCCTGTTCGAGAATACTTTAGGAGAACAGCAAACCAGGGGATTAAATGAGTGGTATTAAGGGTATTGGTGCTTAAGGTGCAACTCGGAATCTATAAAAACTTAAGGATTTAAATAACTTTGAAAATGATAGGGATTCTAAGAATAAACATTATTCGAAATTCTATAAACAAGCAGTGATCAATTCATAGGAAAAGTGAAAGTAGAGTTGCAATAAACTTAGTATAACTATGCTAAGTATGTGTGTGTGTTGATTAAAGCAATAGCATCGTAAATGTTAACAAATCCTACAAAGATATTGAATTGATAAAAAGATAAATGGGAAGAATATGATCTCTGTTAATCAAACTGACAAATCAACATTATTAGCCATTCAATTTAGTTTTTGTTATTATTTTGCCTTTCTTGAGAAGCAAAAAAAGAAGACTACCACTCATATTTTGAAGGGGTAATTATTTTTATTCTTTTTGTATGTGAATGTTACAAAATTCGTTGGATTTCAAACAAGTAAAAAAATAGATAATTTATCAAAAAATCATTACAAAAGTTAGTTATTTTTTCAATCAGAAACAATCCTGGACAATAATAATCAACCACTCAGTAGCTTCTAACACATACTTCTATCAACTACTACTTACAAACAGCAATACATCCCTGTCTATTTTCAGCTTGGATTGCAAATACAAGTCAACACAAAATATCTAACAAATGAATGATATTCCACCACGAAAATGTCGATTTAGATCAGCTGTAGTTGGGAAAAATAAATTCATTGCTTCGCACAATCTTACGCAAGAAGAACTGAGGGAGATCATCAATGATCTGGATAAAACACAAAAAAGAAACAAACAAACGAATATGAATAGCACTAATAAAATGAACAGTGGTGATAAACAAGGGATAATGTCTGCTCCTTCAACGAATGTAATGCAAGATTAGAAAGAAGTGATTTCGGAATTGATAGGATTTGGAGAAGTTCTAGACTGCTAGTGATGCAGTTGTTATGTAAAATATCTCAAATCCTTTTGTTTGCTTTTGGAGTAGGTTTTTGTGAAAGCTATTAGTGGCAGAGCAGATGATCATAAGCCATAGATAGAGGTAAAAGGAATAACACAAATTCGTCATGCTTGTGAACTTATTATTCACTACCATTTTGCATAATAAACCAGTAATTTGAAGCTATTCCAAATAAAGAATTCACAGCGATGAGACTCATAGATAATACGATTTTCGCTGAGTGCACAGCTGATTCTATTTTCTCATCTCAACATACCAATTAGCAGGTATATTCCAACTTATATACTTAATAGATTTTGTTTATTTTTTGAACTTGACTCAATCATCAGTCGGCTAATCGCTGATATCATCATAATCATAGGTCTACGAGAAGCTACAACCAAAATTACTAGAATGCCTTCAGAGGAAATAAAATTACTCGCTGATTATAACTGGGACTCCTAATACAGGTAAAGAGAAGCTCTTTCTCAATGGGAGATATCTAGATAGCTTCCATGATCCGTCTTCAGCTTCTATTTCAAGTAAGCTACATATTGCAATACGTTAAAAAAAATGTCATAAAATTCTTCATTTTTGTTTATTTGTCCATAGAAGATCCTGCAGGTGGTGGAATTGTGGAAAAAGCGCTGAATGACATCTGTACTTCATTGAAATAAGACAACTAAACAAACAAAGAAGTCATGATTTCGATAATCGGTTTCAATAACGATAGAATAGTTGATTTACTCAATCTAGATTAGAATCTGCTGTCTATCAAAAAGGAGAATCTCAAAATCAAGAACGAAGATAGCATGGGAGTAGCTGTTGAGAATCTAATTCAAATGAGTATATGGTCGTACTCTGAGTTCTTATCTGTCTATAAAATATGTAAAAATGAGACGAAAAATTCAAAATATTTGTATTTTTTATGAATTTTTGGTCCAAAACTAATTAAATTTCTTCCTGCAGATGCTTTCATGAAGAAGGTGCTGAAAGAGAAAGGAAATCTATTTTTCAAGGCTGTTGCAGTGCAGATATGCATAGCTAAGGTCAGTGAACAAAAAGATTTTATTGAGTCAATTGAGTAGAAGTTAACATTTTTAAAGATTTCAAATTGCCCTTAAAATCAAGAAGATTTTAGCAATCTTAGTGTCTGCATGGCTGATATCAAGAAAAATCATATTTCTGTTCCATTTCGATAGCGCAAACTCACAATGTTCTTGAGAGATTCGCTGATAGGTCCAGCTCATGTTGTTTTATTTCCTTGTATTAACACGCAGATGCCCTTAAAACCGCAGCTTTCTTCGCTTGCTCTACTTTAGTCTTTCAATCATAGTCTGAATTTCAAAAAGAACTACATCTATGATAGACCTTTTCTTTCTAAAATTATTAAATCCAACAGCTAAGATAAAGAGCAGTAGGAAGAATAAACAGAAAGTAACAGATAGGACGAGCAATCTCAGGAAAGCAAATAACTGGAAAATGAATAAAAGGTATAAAAGCTACCTCAAATACTCCCAGGGTTTTAATCTTCTTCTAGATAGAATACCAAGACTGACTATGATCCTTATGATGTGCAAGTGAAATAATATATTCAGACTTTTCAATCGCAGAATTTCTACAAAGAAGGGAGCTTCAGCTAAATCAGAGCACCGACTTTAAGTTAAAATTAGTTTTAAACAATATTTATGGAAGAAGATATTTAAGTGAAATTTTTAATGAGAAAAGTTACTGGAAATGAATATTTTTGTTTGTTAGGCACTTAAAGCAAATAAAGAAGCAAAAGCTTCACAGGAAATAAAGAAGGAAATACATGGGCAACAACTACTGGAAATGAAAATGATCTCTCAACTAATCGAGAAAATGATCTACTCAATGAACAACGAGAGGGAAATACAAAAAGATTATAAAAGAGAGAACTCATTGCTGGAGCATATAAACTGTCTCCTGTTCACAAAAAAGAGATTCTTGCTAGGATATCTAGGATTCACTGACATTTTATAAAAAAGAAAGATAAAATAAAGAAGTATTATATTTTGTGCTTTTTTAAAAATTAGTAAGAATCTTAAATGTTTATCAACAAAATGGCTAGCAATTTGCTAAGCAATCTTTATCAATCTACACATCTGCTTTGTAT
>Ga0302271_10002065_pt1 | contig 18517 bp, 17 predicted proteins | sample III_Bog_N1_1_FD_198767 | JGI IMG/M metagenome (GOLD analysis project Ga0302271, IMG submission 198767) | Peat permafrost microbial communities from Stordalen Mire near Abisko, Sweden - III_Bog_N1_1 | ecosystem: Environmental > Terrestrial > Soil > Wetlands > Peat | place: Sweden: Abisko...
CAAAAACAGGGACATCCCACAAACCAAAAGAAAATGGCGTAGGTTATACTAACAAATTATATACATCAATCGTCGGCTATATACCAGCATCAGACCCTCAAGTTTTAATATACGTAATAGTTGACTCAGCTCAAGGTGGAGAAATTTGGGGTAGTACCGTTGCGGCACCTATTTTCAAAGCAATCTCAGCTCAAGTTGCTAGTATATTGAACCTAATACCTGATAAGCATAAAAAAACAAAGGAGAAAATATAATTATGGAACTTAAAACTATAATTAAGGATGTTGAAGTAGTTGAAAAATATAACTATGATGAAAATATAAATATAACTGGAATAAACTACAATTCTAATACAACTAAAAAAGGTGACATTTTCGTTTGTCTTAGAGGTGAACACGTAGATGGTCATAATTTTGCAGAAGATGCCGTAAAAAAAGGTGCCGTTGCTGTTATGTGCGAAACAAGACTTGATTTAAATGTTCCTGAAATTATTGTAAATTCAGCAGAACAATCAATTGCAGGTCTTGCAAACCAATTTTACCAATCACCATCAAAAGAATTAAATTTAATTGGAGTTACAGGTACTAATGGTAAAACTACAGTTACTCACTTAGTTCAAAGAATTATGGAGACTTCAGGTAGCGAATGCGGACTTATAGGAACTCTTGGTTACAAATTATCAGCGGATTCAGAGTATAATGAAGCAAAACACACTACTCCACAAGCACCTGAGCTTCAAAGAGTTTTAAGAATGATGAAAGATGAATACAAAATCAACAATGTTGCAATGGAAGTCAGTTCACACGCACTTGTCCAAAACAGAGTCGGGTTCTGTAAGTATAATGGTGCTGTCTTGACCAATTTAACTCAAGATCACCTTGATTATCATATTACAATGGATAGATATTTTAATGCTAAAGCTATGCTTTTCGAAGGATTAAAAGCAGGCAATTTTGCAGTAATAAATAAAGATGATACATATGCTCAAAGATTTATTGATGTTTTAGACCCTGAAGTTAAATTATACACATATGGTATAAAAAATGATGCTACAATAAAAGCTACAAATATTTCTTTCTCCCCTAAAGGAGTAACATTTGATTGTGTAACTCCAAACGGAGAATATCCTGTTAATCTTTCAATGAATGGAATGTTTAGCGTTTATAATGTTTTAGCTGCAATTTCTGTTGCATACGCAATGAATCTTGATATTGAAAAAGCAATAAAAACCCTTGAACCTATGAAAGGGGTCGCAGGAAGATTCGAAGTTGTTGCGCACCACCCACTTGTAATAGTTGATTATGCACACACTCCTGATGGACTACAAAACGTACTTAATGCAGGTAGAGAAATCACACCTAAAGGTAAAAGCCTTGTATGTGTATTCGGATGCGGTGGAGATAGAGATGCCACAAAACGTCCTAAAATGGGTGCCATTGCAGAAAAACTTGCAGACAAAGTTATAGTTACAAGTGATAACCCTAGAAGTGAAGATCCACAACAAATCATTACAGACATTCTTGCAGGTTTCAAATCTTTGAATGAAATTACTGTAGAAGCTGATAGAGGAAAAGCAATTTCACTATTAAAAGAAATTGCAAATGATGATGATGTTGTTGTTATAGCCGGTAAAGGACACGAGGATTACCAAATTCTGGCAGACAAAACTATACACTTTGATGATAGAGAAGAAGCCAGAAAAGTTTTTGGGGTAAATTAAGGGGTTGAACGGTAAGATTATTTGCTAAACTAATTTTACTAATTTAAATTATAATTCTACTCACGCAAACAATCTGCCAAGTGAAGGTGTAAAGGGTAAAGGGGCAAATGGGTAAATGGAAGAATTTTTAAAAACAAGATTACTCGTAGAAGAACATCTTCACGGAGCATTTGGAATGGATTTCAACAAAGCTGGGGTAAATGATATAATTTATCTTGCAAAAGAATTATTAAAATGCGGAATCGGAGGGTTTTTCCCAACTCTTGTAACCGATAGCATCGAGAATACAAAAAAACAAATCGGAATCATAAAAACAGCATCAGAAAAATTGACAGAAGATTGTGCCGAAATTTTTGGAGTACACCTTGAAGGAATTTTTATTAATAAAATAAAAAAAGGTATACATAACCCTGAACACTTTCTTCCTTTAACAATTGAAAACTACAAAAAGATAGAAGACGATTTCATAAAAATTATCACACTAGCTCCTGAACTTGATGAAGGACTAATAGATTACCTCAAGAATAAAGATATTAAAATTCAAGCAGGCCACTGTGTTGGTAGCGATTTAAGCAAATGTGATGGAGTAACGCATCTATTTAATGCTATGGGTGGAATTTCACATAGAGAATCCTCCACAGCACTCTCTGCATTGATTAATGATGACATTTATACAGAAATTATTGCAGATGGAGTTCATCTGAGCGACGATATTATAAAATTGGTACTAAAATCAAAACCAATGAATACAGTAATTTTAATTAGTGATGCCTTGCCAATTACATACAGTAATTTAGTCGAAACGACATTCGCTGATGAGAAAATATACTACGATGGAATAAAAGCAACCTCAAAAGATGGAACAATTGCAGGAAGCACAACTCTATTAGACAAGATAGTTAAAATACTCGGACATAAAGATATGTTCAATCAGCAAATGATAAATAACGTGTACGATTATCATAATATTAGCCTAAATGGTGAAATCATCTGGGATGAAAATTATGATATAGTATCAATCGAAAAGAATTCATACAAGATAAAAGGTAAAAAATATGCGTAGCGATGAAATAAAACAAGGATTAGCAAGAGTTCCTCATAGAGCACTTCTATATGGAACAGGCGTCAGTAAAAAGAATATAAACAAACCTTTTATCGGAATAGCCAGTTCATTTTCTGATTTAGTTCCAGGACACATCGGAATGAGAGATTTAGAACGCCAAATAGAAAAAGGAATCCACTCTGGAGGCGGACAAGCATTTATATTTGGAGTACCAGCAGTTTGTGATGGAATGGCTATGGGACATAGCGGAATGAAATATTCTTTGCCTTCAAGAGACCTTATTGCCGACTGCGTTGAAACAGTTGCAGAAGCCCATAAATTAGATGGTTTAGTCCTACTTTCAAATTGTGATAAAATCACTCCAGGTATGCTTATTGCAGCAGTCAGATTAAATATTCCAACAATAATAGTCACCGCAGGACCTATGCTTGCAGGAGACTGTGAATGTGAAAAATTAACATTTATAAAAAGTTCTTTTGAAGCAATTGGCAAATTTAGAAATGGCGAAATCACCAAAGAACATTTAGAACAACTAGAACAAGAAGCTTGCCCTACAATGGGTTCGTGCCAAGGTTTATATACCGCAAACACAATGGCTTGTTTGACGGAAGTTATTGGAATGAGCCTTCCTGAATGTGGAACAGCCGCTGCTGTTTCTTCTAAAAAAAGAAGAATCGCATTTGATAGTGGGTATAGAGCAGTAGAATTAGTTAATGAAAATATTTTACCATTAGATATTATAACTAAAGATTCTCTTCAAAATGCTATCATCGCAGATTTTGCGCTCGGTGGCTCTACAAATTCTTTCTTGCACCTTTTAGCAATTGCAAATGCAGGTGGAATCGATTTAAAACTTGAAGATTTTGAAGGTCTTACACACAAAATCAAACAAATAGTCAAACTGGACCCATCTGCGGCACCTACTATGACAGATTTTCATAATGCCGGAGGAATAACAGCTCTTTTAAAAACTCTACATGAAAATACAGATGATTTAATTGACACAAAAGGGGTTACAGGATTAAAAATAAGTGAATTTACTAAAGATGCTTGGTGCAATGAAGAACTTATACACAAACCTAATAATCCTTTAACAACTCAGCCAGGATTAGGAGTTTTATATGGGAATATCGCACCTGATGGCTCTGTTATAAAAATATCAGGAGTTGATGAAAATTGCTATACTTTTGAAGGTACAGCAAAAGTTTTTGATTCCGAAGAAGATTCAATGAAAGCCCTTGAAAATGATGAAATAAAAGAGGGTGATATCATTGTTATCAGATATGAAGGACCAAAAGGGTCTCCAGGAATGAGAGAAATGCTTGCTCCAACATCACTTCTTGTAGGCAAAGGTTTGGGTACAAAAGCAGCACTAATTACGGATGGTAGATTCTCAGGCGGAACTAGAGGAATATGCGTAGGGCATATTTGTCCTGAAGCTGCAAACGGAGGTCCGATAGCATTAATAGAAAATGGGGATAAGATTAAAATTGATATTCCAAATAGAAAACTACATCTTTTTGTCGATGATACAATTCTTGAAGATAGAAGAAAAAATCTTAAACCGTTTGAAATAAAAGTAAAATCAGGCTATCTTTCAAAATACGCAAAACTAGTACAAGACGCTAGTCACGGAGCTATTATATAATCAGGAAACGCCCATTAATAATAGTAGCTAGATGCACTAGATGGAGGAAAACCAGCATTCATAATCACTTCCAATATTTAAGAAATATTAAATTTTCCACATGGAGGTAGCAAATTATTTTATCACTTACATTAAAATAAAAAGGGATACTAATTAATGGAAACTAATTTGTAGGGTATAATATGAATGATAAAATAGGAATGTTCACTCCTAGACAAATGTCTACAGGTGAAAAAACAAGAAATAATACTGTAAATAATAGCACAAATGCTATTAATGATAACAAACAGCATTTGGCGAAAATACCGTCAACGTTGTCTTATTTACAAATATTGCCAAATATTTCGTTTAAAGGCACAGAAGAAATAAATAAAACAGAAAATACAGGAGAGATAAACTTGGAAAATGTAAAAGATGTAAAAGAAGCTAAAGAATTACATATAGGTGATTATAAAGCACCTACACATTTAATTGATAAGACAAATTTAACATTTGAACTATTGTCAGATGATAATGTCGTCGTTTCTTCGAAATTAAAAGTACGCCCAAATCCTGATTCTAAAGAATCACCAAATACTCTTGTGCTTAAAGGTGCGCCCGAAAAAGCTCCAGATGGGTCAGAAACTCCTACAATGGAATTATTAGACCTAAAAGTAAATGGGCAAAAATATGACCCTGAAAATTTTGAGAGAAAAGATGACGAATTAATTATAAAGAATTTACCATCAAATGAATTTACTCTTGAAACAAAAACAAGAATAAACCCTGAAGCAAATAAAGCTCTAAGTGGGCTTTATAAATCAGGAAATAAACTTTCAACTCAATGCGAACCTGAAGGTTTTAGAAATATGACTTTCTACCTTGATAGACCTGATGTAATGAGTGAATTTACAACAACTATCGTCGCACCAAAAGGGAAATATCCTCAACTGCTTTCAAATGGTAACCCAGGAGAGAGAACAACAACCGACGATGGTATGGATAAAATAACTTGGCACGATCCATTCAAAAAACCATCATACTTGTTTGCACTTGTTGCAGGTGATTTAGCATCTAAAGAAGATAAATTTAAAACTAAATCAGGGCGGGATGTTCAATTAAGCATCTATGTTGATAAAGGTGATGAAGACAAAATAGATCACGCTATGAACTCAGTTAAAAAAGCTATGAAATGGGATGAAGACAGATTTGGCCTTGAATATGACCTTGATAAATTCCAAGTAGTCGCTGTTAATGATTTCAATATGGGAGCTATGGAAAATAAGGGATTAAATATATTTAATTCTTCATGTGTACTTGCAGACCCCAAAACAGCTACAGACGACCGCTATAAATGGGTTCAAGGAACTATCGGACACGAATACTTCCACAACTGGACAGGGGACAGAGTAACTGTACAAAAATGGTTTGACCTTACTTTAAAAGAGGGGTTAACCGTATTTAGAGACCAAGAATTTACTTCTGATTTAAATTCTAGAGGAGTCAAAAGAATTGATGATGTTACTGATGTGAGAACAAGCCAATTCCCTGAAGATTCAGGAGCAATGGCACACCCAATTAGACCTGCATCCGTTGGATCTATTGACAATTTCTACACTCCGACAGTGTATGACAAAGGCGCAGAAGTTATCAGAATGGTTCATACTATGATCGGAGAAGACAAATTTCAAGATGGGATGAAATTATATTTTGATAGAAATGATGGGAAAGCCGTAACAACAGAAGATTTTGTAGGAGCTATGGCAGATGCATCGGGAACTGATTTGAAACAATTTGAAAAGACTTGGTATAACCAAGCAGGTACGCCTGTTTTAGATGCAAAAGATTCTTATGATGCAGACAAAAAAGAATACAAACTGACTATAAAACAATCGACGCCACCTACTCCGGGACAACCGACTAAAGAGGCGTTCCATATTCCTATAAGAATTGGTCTGCTTGATTCTAAGGGTAATGATATGCCACTAGAATTGGATAAATCTCAAAAAGATTTATTAACAAACAAAGATGTGTTGAACCTTAAAAATGATGAAACAACTTTTGTATTCAAAAATGTTTCTGAAAAACCAGTTCCATCAATTTTAAGAAATTGGTCTGCACCAGTAAAATTGAACTACGATTACAGCCGTGATAATTTAACATTCTTAATGGCTCACGATAGTGATGGATTTAACCGCTGGGAAGCAGGACAAAAACTTGGAATAGACATATTAAAAGAAATGGTCTCTGATAAACAAGAAGACAAAGATACCCAAGTTGATAATAGAATAATAAAAGCATATAAAGGCGTTCTTGAAGATAAAAACTTAGATAAAGCACTAGCTTCGAGAACTCTTCAACTACCTACAATGACATATATGATGGAACTATATCCTGAAGGTAAAGTTGATATAGATGCTATTTACAAATCAAAAAAACAACTTAAAAAAACTATTGGTAAAGAACTTGAACCACAACTATTAAATAAATATCATGAATGTCTTAAAGAAGAAGACCATCCTTACCAATGGAATGCAAAAGATTCTGGAAACAGAGCGATTAAAAATACAGTATTAGGATATTTAGTTGAAGGGAATCCTGAAAAGTACCTACCATTAGCGATAACTCAATTTGATAAAAATGATAATATTACTGATGTTAGAGCTTCATTAGGACTAATCCTTGGACACGGTGATGAAAAGACAAGAAATACGAAATTAAACACATTCTATGAACATAATAAGGGTAATCAATTAGCCATTAATCAATGGTTTGTAGATCAAGCATATGCAGAAAGACCAGACACATTAGATAATGTGAAAACGCTTCTTACTCACGAAGCATATGATGCAAAAAATCCAAATTGTGTAAGATCATTAGTAGGTGCGTTTGGAACCAACCTAATAGCTTTCCACAAGAAAGATGGATCAGGATACAAATTCATTGCAGATCAGATTATCGACATAGATAAATTTAATCCTAATTTAGCCGCAAGCTTATCAAAGAAATTTACAACCGCACGTAAATTTGATAAAGGCCGTCAAGAATTAATCAAACAACAGCTCGTTAGAATTAATACGAATGCAACATCTCCAGATGTAAAAGAAATCACAAGTAAAACTCTTAAATCGTTAGATGATAACTAATAATTCTTATAAATATTTATAAATATAAAAAAGTCATAAGAAATATTTCTTATGACTTTTTTAATACTAAACTATAATTAAATTTATGCTTTTTCAGCGGCTTTTTCAGCGGCTTTATCAGCTTCTTTTGCTTTTACCTTGTTGATAACAGCATCAGCAACAGCACCCAGAGCAAGACCTGCCACAGCAAGTGCAGCTACAGCTCCTGTTTTAATACCTATTTGGAAACCTTTTAAATTTTTAACAATAAAAGCTCTAACATCCGCAGCATGACCTGCATCTTTTATCTTACTTCCAGCTTTTACTACTGTTTTTTTAATCAAATAATCAATACCAGGTCTGGATACAGTATAAGCACCGAGCCCCATTCCAACTGCAGTATCACCAACTTTAAAGACATTATTTTTCTTGTATTCATTACCTTTTTTTGTTGTAGCGGTTGAACTAATTATACTAACCATCACACACACCTTTCTAAAATTTATTAACACAATTATTATAATGCTCAAAAAAAATAAAATTGCTATGTTAATACAAATATTTACATAATCGTAATAATAATTAACTATTTATTTATTATATTCAATGAACAAATTCTTAATAATTTCATACCCTTTAAGTAACGTTGTATAATCTACTTTTTCATTGGCAGAATGCATATTATAAATATCTGCCAAGCCTAAAAGTGATGGCATAAAAGTTTCACCTTTGGAATTTTTCTGATGACAATAAATATGAGTTTCAGCTCCGGCATGGAATGATGAAATTTCGTTTTTAATTCCCAATTTATCACAAGCTTTTGTATGCAATTTTTCAATCAAATCATCATCAGCTTTTTCAAATGCAAGCAAATGGACTTCAAAATCAATTTCAGCCTTAGCTAAGCCCTCATATTTTTTATTAAATCTTTCGACAATATGCTTCATAATATTTTTTAATTCTTCTTCTTTTTCAACACTTGCACTTCGAATAGAATAAGAAGCTTTTGCATCAATATTAATAATATTTGTAGAAGAGCGTTTGATGATTTCAGTTATATAATCTTTTGATTTTACACCTTCATTAACAAGAGCAGAGACTGCATTTTGTACCCCTCCAGCGACAATTGCACCTAAATTACAAGAAGTGATAACACCTGTTTCATCTTGGTAAAATACACCTTGTGGAAATTCAGCAAGCAGTTCAGAAATTAATTTTGCAGCATTTAATCTAGTAGTATCACCAATATCAATACCAGAGTGACCGCCAATAAGACCTTTTACAGATACTTTAGCATTTGTATAACTTGCACCTGAAATTTGTAATTGAGCTAATTTATCAGCATCACAAACCAAAATATACTTTGAATCGATATTTTGGAACTGAACATGTTCAATCCCAGACATATTAGTTTCTTCATCTCTTGTAAATGTGATTTCTAATCCCCCATGTTTTATATCAGAATTCACAATATATTTTGCAAGCATCAGAGCAGACGCAACACCCACTTTATCATCTGAACCCAAAGTTCTATCTTCTGCACTTATAAATTTTTTATCTTCCAAATATAATTTTACAGGAGAATCATCGCCAACAACATCCATATGAGAAGAGAACATTATAGGTTCCTTCCCTGAAACATTTGCAGGAATTTTTATAAATACATTTTTATAATCATCTAAAGTATAATTTATTTTGTTCTTTTTACAAAAATCTTGAATCCAAGCTATAACTTTTTCTTCGTGTAACGACGGAGAAGGGATTTCAACCAAACTACAAAAAATATCTAATAATTCATTTTCTTTTCTTAATTCACTAATCTGCACGGAAAAACCTCCTATCCGTAATTTGCTGACCATTTTCCGCTTCTTGACCAATTGGAACTCTCATAGGTCTCAAACATTTTGGACATCTGCCAACGTACGCCGTACTATCTTTATTTGCGTACAACCTGCCATATATATGGCAACAATTAAAATATATTCCTAAAAACTTTTTTTTAGGTTTTTGTTCTTCATTATTTGTATCTTCACCCATTATGCCTCCAAAAGAAAAATCTATGTTTACAGGTTTCACTTTTTTGTGGTTGCGGTACAACAACTGGTTTCACTTTAGGGACATTGCATATACTTACTGTTAATGGCTGTATATATTTGTCTGTAAAGTGAGCATAGTCAAAAATGCTAAATCCATCTAATGATAACTCTCTTAAATCATCAATTTGTTTTATTAAATCTGATTGTGAACCATTCATAAAGGTTATAAACAAACCTGCATACAATTTAGTTTGTTGAGACATATTGCACTTAACTTCTTTCATCAACATTGATGCTGTATATGGATCACAAGTTAAGAGTAATGGAGTAAATCCATCAACATAATTGTTCATTGACCAATATTTCCAATCTTGTTGTTTCATCTCAAGAGCAGACTGTCTATTAGGGAAAATTACTGCCGTCAAATTGACGTTATTAGAACGACATATTTGAGAAGTTCTTCTCACAAAATCAGTAACTTTACCTCTGCGATACTCGTTCCAAGATTCCCACAATGGCTCAAAAGGACAAATATCGACAGGATCCACACCATATATTGATTTGAATTCATTTCTTGCGTAATTCGTGTATCCCCAACTTGAACTATCGCTACCAGTAGTTCTTGGAGAAATAGATTGTGGATATCTTATATAATCTAAATTTATACCGTCAGGCTTATAATTTTGCATTATTTCACATAACAATTGAAGCAAAAACGTTTGAACCTCAGGATTTGCAGGATCTAAAAAATACCCATTATGTTCAGATTGCGAAGGGGAAGGCTTATTTGTTGCATAATCTCTTTTTGTAAGATTTCCCCAAGAAGGACGAACTGAAATTATACTTTTTGGATTACCGCTAGGATTTTTGTTACCCGCATAAAAAGTTTCAAACCAGATATTAACCTTCATATTACGATTATGAGCTTCCTTCACCCAGAAATCGAGTGCATCAAAATTTTCATACATTGGATTTACTTTCATAAATCCTCTTGATTCCATAACTGAACTTGGGAATATTGTCATCCCATGATAATAAGTTTCAAGAAATATTGTATTTATACCCGCCTGAGATAATCTGTCTAATACTTGACAAATATCTTCTTTGTTCGCGAATGTTGGTCTAATCCAAACACCTCTAACCTCACCATCTTTATATGGTACAGCTGCAGCGAGTGCATTATTTGTTTCTTCAACAGCTAATTCTGAATACTTTTGTACGTTTGCTCTATCATTCACGGCCTTATCAATATATTTTTGAGCTTGAGCAATATAACATTCCGTTTGCTTCGAATTATAACCTTTATGGGTTTGAATATACTTTTCAACTATATATCTAACTTCTTTTAACTGACATTGAGCACTATAAATATAACTATCCGAAGTTGTATCTGCAGTTATATTTCTACTCGCTCTATCAATTGATATCTTAGTACCTATTGAAATATTCCTATTCATCCAATCTTTTGCTGTTCCATGACCGCTTATTACAACCCCATTTGGAGGGATAATTGAATCCGCCCCACTTATTGAAGTTACAATCCCATCTATGACAATAGCCTCAGTACCAAATTCATTTGTACCTGTTCTATCGCCAAAAGCTGGAGTATAAACAACCATTTGGTTTGCACCACGAAAACCAGGGTAATAATTATTTTTATTTGTAGCTGCACTCGGATCAATAGAATCAGCTTTTCTAGTTGATTCATTCATCAATACTTCTGTGGATTTAATTAAATATGGGGAAAAAGCGTCTTGGGCTAAAGATACTGTACCCATAAATAAAAATCCTAATGTTAACAATAAAGGTAAAAATCTCTTCATGACATATCCACTACTTAGTTACATTTTTGTACTCATTTATGATACAACACATCTTTTGAGTTTAAGTCCTCTAACAGAAGGATTTTGTTGTACAAAATGAGCCCACTCTGTTCTTTGTAAGCCTCTTTGTAGGAATCAATAGCATTCCTATAATCCCCCAATTTTTCATATGTTGCACCCATCTTTAATAACCTATCGTAACTGTATTTGGTTTCAAGTCCATTTGCCTTCTTATACTCGGCTATAGCTTTTCTTAATTGACCTCTTGAATAGTAAAAATTACCAAAAGCATAACTTGCATAACCATAATCAGGTCTTATATTTGTCGCTTTAAAGAAATTAGCCTTCGCATAATCGTCATGGGTACCCAATTCATCATACAAAATCCCGACTCTTGTACAATACAATGGTTCATCAGGAACCATATTAGACAATATGGAATACATGTTCAACAAAGGGAGAATATATTTTTGCCTATACCCCTTATCCGTAATTTTTTCAAAATTAGAGTACAAAAGATTAGCTTGATTAGCCAATGCAGTTTTATCAATTTTTGAGTAATCAATAGGAACATCATAGTCAGTATTAGAAGATTCTTTTGAATACACCATTCCATTACTTAAAAATATACAAGTAAATAATAAAAAAAATAAAACTGTCTTCTTTAAACGCAACATAATCACACAATTATAACAAATAAGAACTTGAGGAGCAACTAGCATGTATAATTTAATATTTATTGTTTGTTTTGGAATTTTTGCAATTCTTATGGCTTTAGCCATGCTAATTACAAGTTACATTGTGAGTTATAAAGCACCAAATGAAACCAAATCATCAACATACGAATGCGGACTTAAACCAATAAAAGATGCAAATATTCAATTTGATATCAAATATTTCAATTATCTTATCATTTTTATAATAACAGAATGTTCAACAATATTTATATATCCGCTATGCGCATCAAGAGTAGAGGTTGACAAAATATTAGCGATTAAATTAGTAATATTTTTAATCATATTACTAATAGCCATTTTTTACTGTCTGAATAAGAATTTTTTAAGAGTCAAATAATAAAAACGAGGACGTTATGGGAATAATTGTAACTACAATAGATTATGTTCTTAACTGGGGACGGTCAAATTCTATATGGCCGCTTACCTTTGCTACATCTTGCTGCGGGATTGAAATGATATGTTCAACCACCTCAAGTTTTGATATAGCAAGATTCGGTTCAGAAGTCTTTAGAGCATCCCCGAGACAAGCAGATTTATTAATCTGTGCCGGCACAATTACCCATAAAATGGCACCGGTTCTATTGAGACTATATCAACAAATGCCCGAACCTAAATATGTTATAGCCATGGGAGCATGTACATGCGGAGGAGGAATGTTTTCAACCCCTGAAGACAGTTATGCCGTAGTAAGAGGTATTGATAAAATTCTACCTGTAGATATTTTTATTCCAATGTGCCCACCAAAACCTGAAGCACTGTTTGATGGAATTATTAAACTCCAAAAGAACATTAGAAAAGAATCAATCCTCACCCGAAAACAGTTCTTAGGTAACCACAAAGTCAAACTTAAAGAGAAAGATGGTATTCTACAAGAATTGTAGCGAATGAGGAATGAAGAGTTAAATGAGTAGATAAAGCTGTAACGAAAGGATAATTAATAATGCCAGACATAAATATAATACGAGAACATTTTCCCAATAACATAATAGAGGCAGGAAAGCTTGATGCAAGTTTTAATATTATAGAAGTCCTTTCATTCCTAAAAAACTGCCCAGAATTGAGCTTTGATATGCTCTTATCAATAATCGCAATAGATTACATCCACTACAACGAACTAATTTACTGCTTGTTATCAACACATCTTAATGAATCAATAAAAGTTTCTGTAAAAATGAAAAATGAAGCAAAATCTGTAACAGCAATCTACAAAAGTGCATACTTTGATGAATGTGAAATATATGACTTATTCGGGATAAAATTCACCGGCAACCCAAATCTTAAACGGTTGTTACTACCCCAAAGCTGGGCGGGTCACCCACTAAAAAAAGACTATATCTTAAATGATGAAAGGTTAAAGTGGAATGAATAAAATGACATTAAATCTTGGACCGCAACACCCAGCTACCCATGGAGTCCTCAGACTAATCATTGATCTGGATGGAGAGGAAGTAGTCTCAGCAGAACCTGACATCGGGTATCTGCATCGTGGAATGGAAAAACTTGCAGAAACCAGAAATTATTATCAATATCTACCGATGGTTGATAGAATAGATTATTTGAGCGGATTCTTTTATTCCTACGCTTTTTGCAATGCTGTAGAAGAATTGAATCATATAAAAGTGCCTCAGAAAGCAAGCTATATAAGAATTATGCTTATGGAACTAAATAGAATATCCTCCCACCTCTTGTGGTTCGGGACATATTTGATAGATTTAGGAGCAATTTCCCCAATATTTTACGCCTTCAGAGAACGTGAACTTATAATGGATTATTTTGAAAAAATAACAGGTCAAAGAATGATGTATAACTACTTTACTTTTGGAGGAGTCAGACACGATATTCCATTTTTTGATGATGTTCAAAGCATAATAAATACAATTGGGGATAAAATAGGCGATTATGAAAGATTGCTTAGTGAAAACCCCATATTTTTAGATAGAACAGTCAATGTAGGAGTAATCTCAGAAAAAAAAGCTACAGAATGGGCCCTTACAGGTCCAAATCTCAGGGCTAGCGGAGTTTTATCAGATTTCAGAGTGAATATGCCCATATATGATGATATAGATTTCGACATTGTTTTAACCAATGAAGGCGATTGCTATAGCAGATACCTTGTAAGAATTTATGAAATGAGAGAGTCAATTAAAATAATTCAACAGTGCATCCAATGGCTTGGACAATGTAGTAGCAGAGATTTACCATTCCTTGAAAAAGTGACACTAAAAACATTCCCTAACCAAGAAGTATTTTCTTCTGTTGAAGCTCCTCGAGGTCTAAGCATGTGCTATCTCAATTCCATAGGAGGAAATACTCCTTACAGAGTAAAATGGAGAACTTCATCATTTTACTCAACCCAAATACTAAAAGACATATTAGTCGGAGTAACTGTTCCAGAAATTATGGCTATATATGGTTCATTAGACGTTGTTTTACCGGAGGTAGATAGATAATGAACTACCTTTTGAATTTATTTATTGAATTCTTAGACAAACATAATTTCAACGAGAGTATCGGAATTATGATATTTTCGATACTTCCTTTTGCCATAATTGCTGCAGCCCTTGTATTTGTTGTATTGATGCTTGTTTATGCCGAAAGGAAAATTTTAGCATATATGACCCAAAGAAAAGGTCCAAACAGAGTCGGACCTAATGGGATTTTACAAACAACTGCTGACGCTATAAAACTTTTATGCAAAGAAAATATTGAATTATTACATAGTGACAAAGTGATTTTTACAATCGCACCAATTCTAGCTTTCTCATCAATTGTAGTACTATGGTGCATTATTCCATATAATGCAGAATTTCATTTAATAGATTCAACAATAAGTTTGTTGTTTTATGTTGCGGTCGCAGGGTTTCCAATGCTGTTCCATTTTTTAGCAGGATACGCAAGCAACAATAAATATTCACTCTTAGGTTCATATAGGGCATTGTCTCTGACAGCAAGCTATTCTGTTCCAATATTATTCACTCTGCTTGCAACAATCTTCTTAGCAGATTCGATGGATTTACACAAAATTATAATTGCACAAGAAAAAGTTTGGTTTATAATCCCCAATATTATAGGGTTTATAGTATTTTTTATCGCGTCAATTGCAGAACTTAATCGATGTCCATTTGATTTATCAGAAGCAGAAAGTGAATTGGTAAGCGGATATCACACAGAATATTCAGGGATGAGATTTGCAATGTTTTTCCTTGGAGAATATGCAGCTTTATTTGTAACCGCAGTATTTACTGCAATTATTTTTTTCGGAGGTTATCAGCCTCCTTTTGGAGTGTACCTCTCAAATATCTTAATGGGCAATTGTAGGTGTTTCAATTTTCTAATATATTTTGAACAAACATTTTGGTTAATTGCAAAAAGTTCAATAATAATTTTCTTAATCATATGGATAAGAGGAACATTACCAAGACTTACTCAAAAAAGTGTAATGAATCTCTTTTGGAGATACCTGACACCTATATCTATAATCAATCTTATTTTAATAATTTTAGCAACTAGAGGATAACAATTTTGAGCATTTTTAAATCAATAAAAGCACTAATAATAGGGCATTTTACCGTTATAAAACATATGTTTAAAAAAGCGGTAACAAAGGAATATCCAGAAGAGCGTCCAATCGTAAATAATTTTTTCAGAGGCAAACACGTTTTGAAAAATTGTACAGGATGCGGATATTGTAAAAAAGTTTGTCCTGCAGGCGCAATAGAAGTCATCAAAAAAGACAAGGATTTAGTAGGATACGTAATAGACTACAACAAGTGCATTTTTTGTGGCAACTGTATGTTTTACTGTCCAACAAAAAGTATTACACTCACCAATGAATTTGAGCTTGCAACAGATAATAAATCTGATTTAAAAATAGACCTTTTGGAGCAAGAAAGGACAATATGAACTCGATAATTTTCACAATATTATCAATATCAATGGTATTCGGAGCGATTTTAAGTATATTTTCAAGAAATGTGGTACATTCACTTTTATGGGCAATGGTCTCGTTCATTGCCGTTAGTGGAATATTTCTGCATCTTGGAGCTACATATAATGCAATAATCCAACTTTTAATATATGTTGGAGCAATTCCTATACTTATTGCAGCCGCAATAATGCTTACAAAATCGAGCGACCCGAATTATAACATCACTAGAAAAGTAAGGTTGATATATTCAATAGTTGGGATAATTATTTTATGTATTATTCTTGGAGAATTTATATCAGTAAATAAAGATTTCTACCTATCAATCCACCAATGTTCTGTTTATGTAAACAGTTATTCAGATATCATTTCGATTGCTAAAAATATTTATGAAAATCACTTCATCTTGCTTATTGAATTTGGACTCGGAGTTTTACTCACAGTTATAGGAGTAAGCCACTATGAAAAGTAACGTGATTTATTGCTTAACAACATATAATTATCAAATTCTCAGTTTGATAATGTTCATCATCGGATTATTAGGAGTTATTCTGTTAAAAAACTTTATCAAAATCTTAATATCCGCAGAATTTATTATAAATGGCATAAATATTTTATTTATTTCATTTTCAAGCTACCAACCAAGTGATTCTTATATAGGATTCACAATCGTTTTATTTACAACAGGGATTTCGGCTGTTGTTTTAGCAATAGCACTCTATTTTTTGTATATTTTGAGTAAAAAAAGAATCAATACGGACACTGAAGAACTGTTTAATGATAACGAATCAATGCTTAATAACAATGAGGAACTAATGTAATGTTAGAAAACTTTTACTGGATTATTCTTATACCACTATGGCTTGCACTAATCATAATTTCTGCAAAATTTGCAGGATATAATTTGTCGAAAAAAAATACAGTTATTTTATCAACATTATCTACAATCTTAACAGGTTTATATTCAGGATATTGCTGTTTCTACACATTCTTTCACGCACCTGTTGAATCAACATTTAACTTTATTAAAATAGGAAACCTAGAATTTAATCTGGGAATTTATATTGATTCATATAGCTCAATTATAGGATTAACTATATCAGTAATAACTTTTGCGGTTTATATTTATTCCGCATTTTATATGAGAGACGAAAAAGATCTCTCAAGATTCTATGCCCTTTTGAATATTTTTAATTCCACGATGTTAGGGTTTATTTTTAGCCCAAACTTATTCCAATCATTTATTTTCTGGGAATTAATAGGTGTAGCCAGTTATCTATTAATAGGCTACTGGTATAAAAAGCAGCAAGCTGCAAATGATGCAAAAAGAACATTTTTAATCCACATACTTGGTGATATGTGTTTCCTCGCAGGTTTTATTATAGTTTCTTACTGTGTAACAGACCTAACACAGGCAATGGAACTTGCAAGTCTTCCCTTTAGTGAATTAAAAATAATTGTCGTGACTCTGTATGGGGCAACTACGCCACTACTATACACAATTGTTTGTCTGTTATTTATAGTGGCAGCACTAATAAAATCGGCTCAATTCCCAGCAAACAGTTGGCTTATTAATGCAATGAGTGCACCAACACCTGTCAGCGCACTTATCCACTCTTCAACTCTTGTACTTACTGGAGCATTCCTACTCATAAGACTTTTCCCAATGATTGCAATGGATAGATTTAGTGTGTTTATAATCCTCTGTATCGGACTTATAACTGCGATTATTACATCCATTGCAGCAATGGTACAAACAAATATAAAAAGAATACTTGCCTACTCAACATCGAGCCAGATAGGACTTGTATTTGTTTCTCTAGGACTTTATAGTCCCACAGTAGCAACAGTTTATCTTGTAGCTCATGCCTGCATAAAAGCAATGTTATTTATGTGTTCTGGAGTAGCAATTAAATTAAACAGGGATAGTCAAAATATAATTTTTATGGGAAAACTAAGAGAATGTATGCCAGTTGTCGCAATATGCTTTATAATAGGCGCACTTTCTCTTTCTGGAATTGGATTTTGCGGATTTAATGCAAAACATATGATTTCCGACCTATTCTGTTTTTCCTGCTTTAACTCCATATTATTTGGGTTAATAAGTATACTTACAACATTTTACATTTTTAGACTATATTTCATTGTATTTGAAGGGAAAAATACGAGCGTTTTTGTAGGAGAACCATACAAATTAACACCATTAAGTTACAAACTTATATATACAAGTATAATCTTTCTCGCTGTTATAGCTATAGGACTATCTCTAATACTTCCTGCAGGAAAATTCTGTATTATATATTTATTGAACGTTCTTACTATTGTGCTTTGCTATTTTCTATACAACACAAATATCAAACTCAAAAAAATTCCTGTGCTATACAATATTGCACTTAATGGATTTTTTATAAACAGGATTTATTACTGGGGCGAAACCATAGTATACAAATATCTATGTGTC
>Ga0302271_10002066_pt1 | contig 18513 bp, 17 predicted proteins | sample III_Bog_N1_1_FD_198767 | JGI IMG/M metagenome (GOLD analysis project Ga0302271, IMG submission 198767) | Peat permafrost microbial communities from Stordalen Mire near Abisko, Sweden - III_Bog_N1_1 | ecosystem: Environmental > Terrestrial > Soil > Wetlands > Peat | place: Sweden: Abisko...
CGCCCCCCCCCCCCCCCCCCCCCCCCCCGATATTGCATTAAATTGACTTTTCGAAGTAATTGAACGGATTAATTCTACTAGAGAAATCATTTCAAGATCAAAATTAGAATTCAAGGAAGATAATAACTTAAGATCATTTGCATTCAGATACTCGTCATACTTTAGAGAGCTTTATAATATAAAAAAATAGACAAAATGGATAGAACAAATAGAAATAAGAGTATGAGTAGTAATTCTAGGCCAGTTGAGCTTAAATTCGAAGAATCTGAGGAAATCAATAAGCGATTATTTAAAGTGATTGATCAAATGCATCTGCAAGATTTAGACGAAACCATATTTGATTCCTCAATGAAATTTAAGCAAATGATCAAAACCATGATAGAAACAAGTGAAACGTTGAAGGGGGAAGCTTAAACGCTTGCAGCTAATATTTTCAATCAAAAGTAAGCTGATGAAGAGAGTGAATTAGCAAATCAAGAAGCAATCAGAGAAGAGAAGGAATATCCTACTTCGTTTATAATGGCGGATACTCCTGGCGAGCAGCCGAAAATCTTGAAAAAGATTGTGAAAAATACTGACATGGATCTTGCAAAATTAAAGGAACTTCTGAAAAACTAATAACTGCTAGTGGATTCACTCAAAAACAGTCTGCGAGAAATAGTCTCCAAGATAAATCCAGAAGCACTTGGAGCATTGAATGTTAAAGGAAAGCAGCCACTTGAAGAATTATTTGAGCTAATATTCGAACTCCTGTATGGGGAAGAGAAGTAAATTATGCAAAAACAAATGATCTTTTTCTAATAATTGTCTAATATGATGTATTTTATTGTTTTTTCTAGAGATAAATTTCAGTGGAAGAGTTTCAAGTTCACTGCTTTATTGCATGAAGAAGGGGCAGCTGATTTCCTAGCAAGAATGGCTAATTTTGATATGAAGTAAGATTATTTTCAGAAGAAAAAAATAAAAAAGAAGTTGTTGTTTTGTTTTTTGAGAGGGAGTTGAGTGAAGCTCAGCTGGAAAAAATTAATAAAACGAAAGAAAGCAATGAACTTCGTGCTTATCTAGAAGATCCTAAAGTTGGAGAGCAACTAATTGAAATAGCTGATTGGCTGGAATTTTTGTTTCATGGAAACACATTAGTTAAAGAACTTGCTTCTATTGAGGAGCTATACGCTGAATCTAAAGAATTAGTGGAGATTTAAGAGAGGAATCAGCGAAAACAAGCATATATTAAAGGAATCAAGGAATAGCGAATAACTGAGCATGAATCTTAGCTTCAATTCATGAATTTTGTTGCAGAAAAGCTTATGTTAATCAAAGATAACTTTTAAAAAACTCAATCGAAAATAAAAGCGCATGTTAGCTATTAGTCTGAAGTCATTGCTACAATCATTAAGTATGAGACTCATAAGCAAAAGGGAAATATAAATTGAATCAATTATAGCTTGAAAAAATCTTAAATGAAAAAATGTATTTTAGTGGGTTATTGTTATTCCAAAAAAAACAAACACAAGGAAATACATTAACTGAAGTATTCTAACTTGCTTTCATATTATGTCAATGATCAAGAATCTTGTGTTTCAAGCAGTTTAATTTATTTTGTATCAACAACTTATCAAAATCTACTCTAAAACAAGTAAAATTAAAGATAATCTTGATAAACATAAAACAAGAGGACTTTTTGATTTGTAGTGAAACTCAAAGAATTACTAAATAAACAATGGAAATGTTTAAAGTTGGAAGTTAAATAAATTAGCTGCTTGTTTGCACTTTTGAAGTAATAGATGATTGTTAAGTGTAAGAATCTGTCAATGAAGAATCAAATTAGTTAATATTATTAAGTTGCTATGATAATTAACTCAATAATCAAACTGACAAGGTGTGGGTTTAGGGATAAGAAAGAATAATTGAAGCAAAGAAAGAAAAAAATAACAAGAAAAAGAATAATATAAGCATCTTCAAAAGTGTATAAACCAAGAAATGGGTAATACTTGTTGCAGCGGTGGTCCAACTGGCAGCACAACTGATGAAGTTAATCTAAATCGAAACTAGCCAGCTACTCCCGCTGATAAGATTTTTGAGGAGCATGATACTGGCAATGAGACAGCTAATCCTTCTGAAAAACCTCGAACTCATTAGCTTAACTAAGGCAATAAAGAGAGGGATTCACAAAAAGGTAGTTAGACGGAGATAAAAAACCAAACATAAGCTGAAGCTCGACTGGATTCCGAAAAAGATCAAGCTGATGATAACGCAAATTAATAAAAGAACAATCTCACGAATGCTCATCCCGATCTGCTAAACACTACGAATAAGGAGCAACTGAAGCTTATCGAAATGCACGCACCTAATCAAGTCACAGCGAGATGCATCGCGTCTGTTCCATAGTATGAAAACTCAGCAACCAAAAAAACTTATGAACGATAAGGACCTTTTGTCTACGATAAAGATTCCGCAGAAGACAAAGATCTACCTTAACTTGGACCTTATGAATTTGAAAATGCAGCGGTCTACATTGGATAGTGGAAAAATGGATAAAGGTATGACGAAAAAGGCTTAAAATTTGAAATGCTCTTCATTTATTTTTTTTGTTATTTCTTGTTTTCTAGACATGGCAAAGGCAAGCAGTATTGGAATGACGGTTCTTTTTATGAAGGTAAATGTCATATTGCAATAATACTTAAATCCATTCAGATTTGTAAATTAAAAAGCTGAATTGAAGTGGATTATTGAGTGGATTATCGAATTTGATAATTCTTCTCCCCCATAAAAAAATTAGTCATTTCTATAATTATCCAATCAAATTAACTGCCAAACTCAATCAACAAACTATTGTCTCTTGATTTACCTAACTCATACACTTTTCTAGGTTACTGGAGAGACAATATGGCCAATGGAAAAGGTAGACTTATCCATGCTGATGGTGATGTCTATGAAGGTGAATGGAAAGATGACAAAGCTCACGGAAAAGGTTTCTACAATCATACTGATGGAGCGAGATATGAAGGTACATGGTTCGAAGATAAACAACATGGATATGGTGTTGAGACTTGGCCAGATGGTGCAAAATATGCTGGAGAATATGAAATGGGCAAGAAGCATGGTAAAGGCAAATTCAACTGGGCTGATGGTTCTACATATGAAGGACAATTCTGGAATAATAATGTAAATTTAGATTTTTAAAAAAGTTACCTTTTTTCCTGAATTACTTACTAATCATTTTCAAATAAGATTCACGGTACTGGTACGTATGAATGGGCTGATGGAAGAAAATTCGTGGGAGAATGGAAAAACAATAAAATGTAAGATTAAACGTTTTTACTATTGCGTCTCCTAACTAGATCATTTTGAAAAGGGATGGATAAGGCGAATTCTAATGGGCTGATGGCAGGAAGTACTCAGGTGAATATCTTGAGGATAAGTAAGTTTTCAGAAGAAAAAAAAGGCATTTTTTGCTTTAACTTACTATTATGATATTATTAGAAAGCATGGATACGGTGTTTTCGAGTGGCCAGATGGCAGAAAATATCAAGGACATTGGGAAAATGGAAAACAGCATGGCAAAGGAATCTACATTGGATCTAATGGTCAAGAACGAGAAGGAGAATGGTAGGAGGGGAAGAGAGTCAAGTGGGTTAAAAAAAATGGAGAAGAACAATAATGATTTCAAGTACATTATCTGCGTACCCTCCTCTACATTTCATTCTCTTTTTTTTCACCCTTGCTATCACCCATCTAGCTTAAATCACTGAATAGTTATTTACGCAGGTCTAATTCACGTACACACAATTAAGATTCATTCTTCAGTTCCCTTATCTTTTATGGAAGAAGAGATCTTTATTAATATTTTTGTTCATTTTTTTTTTCTTCTGCATCTTTCCTTGTGTATTGTATGTATCTCAGATTTACATTTTAAAGCTAGAATATAACCTATTTTGTAATCTATAACAAATATTACTTCCCCTTAAAGAAAAAGAAATAACAAAAAGGAGAAATCAACACCTAATGATGATTTTTAGTTTAAAGTTAAGTAAAATAAGTTTAACATAACAGAAATATGTTAGAATTGTTAAAAAAGAATATTAATTAACAAAATCAACTGCAAATATTCTTTTAAATTGTAAAATAAAAATGAAATAAAAAAAAGTATTTAGATGTGTTTTCTGCATATCTAGCATTTAAAGTATTATCGTTTAGTAGAAATAATATTTTGATAATAGAATAATTTTAAAGATGCAAAAGAATGTGCTTGCTTGTTTTGTTTTTTTGCTTAAGATTCATGAAAAAAATAATGTAAAAAAAGCTGGAAAAAGCAATGAAAATAATATCTTAACATTTTGAATAATTCTGTGAAAGAATTAAGTTAAAAAGTTATTATTTTTTTCAAGTATTTCTAATAATCCATAATAAACACATAACATCTTGAAAATAATATGAAGATATTCATGATGTTACGAAAGAAAGATACCTAAGATTGCTAGTAAAATGAATACAAATTGTAATGCATTTTCCTTGTTTTTAGTTCCAAGCCAATTGATTTTCGAAAAATCATCTCCCCCCACTCAGTGCAACAGAAAAAATAAATCAATTTCGCGAACGTAAACATTAATTTAAAAAGATAAAAAGCGGTAGAGAAACAAAAAAAATAAATTAAAAATTCTCTGTGTGAGTCTGTTGGTCTCTCCTTTTGAAGCTTCTTCAGCGGCTCTTATCTATTTTCACCATATTGTTAAGCACTTTAAACATGCAGCACCCTTAACAGGTTGTATCTTCTTCAGCTGAGTTGCTTCAGAATGCATTGTCGTCATTGCAAGCTCAATAGCTGCTCGCTTAGAATAATCAATTAGCAAAAGCTCTCCGTGATAATTTAGAACCACTTGAATAGCGATAGTTTAACGAAGAACAAGAGAAGAATAGGAAAGAAAGCATAAGTGGATAGAATCAAGGTTAATTCAGCATGCATTCACAGATAATTGATGAGAAAGCAGGTGTACCTTCAAAGAAATGTAATTGCAGATAATCCCAATGTATTAAACTATACTGTGAGTGCTATGCTGCTGGAGCATATTGCAATGGATGTCACTGCATAGGATGCAAGAATAATGATCAATCAGAGGTAAATTTATATGATTTTTGATATCTTTAAATTGATAGAAACAAAGGAGAATTTAGAAATATGAATTCTTCGTTATTTGTTCATTTGAGATATATTTTTGCTCTCATGATTATCTAATTGAGATCTATAGAACAAAATTTGAATATTTTGCATGCTGATTTAAGTTACCCAATGAAACTATTCAAACTTAAAAGAGCAGGCAGTTATAAATTTAATTCAGCTGATTGCATAAATCCTTTTGTAAATGCGTTGGTATTTGCTGATAGGGCTGGCGAAACAAGGCGATCCAAAATACACTAGTAAAAAATCCTCAAGCGTTTTTACCGAAGATATCGTAGAAACAAGAACCTTCCAAAGAAGTTGACCCTCTCAATCTCGGCAAGCACAACAAGGTAAAAATAATTAGGAATAATATGAATTATATAGATAAAAATGAATGTTTGTTAAAAGTTGATTATTCTCCAAAAAAATAAAGATTTATTTATGGAAAAATGATAGAGAATAAATCAAAGATAATTTCATAATTTCAGCATAAAAAGTGAATTGTTTTAGATTGAAAGATTTTGTTTTGAAATTCTAATAATTGTCTGATAATAAAATACTAGGGATGTGCCTGCAAAAAGAGTGGTTGCATGAAAAAATATTGCGAGTGCTTTTAGGCTGGTGTACCTTGCTCAGATAATTGCAAATGCAGTGCTTGGTAAGACTTTTAGTTCTTTCTTTTCCCTCTTCTAACCTTCTTCGGAATTGATGCAGCTAGAATGTCGGGTTCTTATCACATGGAAATCTGTTAAGGCAGTTCAGAGAGGAAGAAGGATATCCTCAACAAAACTAAATTCTCCGTAAAATATAAACAACTAATACAAATGATAACCAAATGGTTTGTAATTTTCTTGTAAAAGATAAATTTTTGCTGGCACACAATGAGGAGCATTTGAACACAATCTTAGGTGACTAAACTAGTGAAGGTGAACAGAAAAGAAGCATTCCAATAAAACAAGAGTTTATTGAAGAATCTTGTATGAGATTACTACAAATCTTACATCTCCCAGAGGAATAGATTCTACTTCAACGAGAACAACAAAATGTGATGGAAGTTGAGAAGTACAATAATATTTTTAAATAATTTTCAACAAACTGATTTTTATTACAATGTTATTATTCTCAGTAGCAGCGTTGCTGAAGGAAATAGACCACAGAAGACAAATAGTATTTCAATTGGATAAACTACTCAACCAAGAGTGAAGACTCCTGAAAAACCAGAAACAGATCCAAATAAATCTAATCAAAACAGTAGCTGTGATGACATTGATATGGCTTGCCAAGATGAGGTATTTTGGCATAATAAATTTAAAGATTATGTTTTGGGCCTAGCTTCTACCCTATTTCCATTTCTTTGGAAGTGAATCTCTTATTTCTTTTCTCTTTTAATCATTTTATTGTTCTTTTTTTTAACATTTTCTGATCTTCAAACCTGTTTAATCTCCATTTTTTGTGTAGAAAATGGACGAAGAAGAAGAAGATTAGAATGAAGATTTAATAGTAAATTAAATAAAATCAACCGGTTAATGTGAAGAAGATTAAATACAAGGAGAGGAAAATGAAACACGTGAAAAAGAACAACCTAAAGAATAAACTGGGGAAAATGAATTGACCTCAAAAACTCAAGAAGAGGCGGAGATAAATAATATCAACAACACCGAGGTAGAGGAGCATCATTCTTCTGAAGTAACAAGAAGATAATAGCTTTTTGAGCTTAGAAGGACTATGATTCTAGACACATTCCTATAACTTCTTAGGACGGTAGAAAGTTCAATTGTTGGATAATGATTAAATTTTAGAGAATTGTTGTCTTAAGGATAATTTAAGGTAATGAATACTGCTTTTTAAGCAAATTATCTTTAGAAGAAAAAGTGAAGTGCCTCCAATAAAAATCTTGGGATAAATCTCTCAAATAATCTTGATATTTCACCCTCTGTTAAGATTATTATGAATTTCATTATTTAAATTGTATTTATTAATTATTTTTATATTTCTTTTTTTAAACTCTTCTTGATTGGCTAATAATTCCTTCTGGCCAGACTTGAAGGAAAGTTGGACTTCTTCAAAAATTGCAATTAATTAATTTGTCTATGAGAAAGAACTTAAAGGAGCTAGGAAAGGTAAGAAAAAGCAAAGGAAAAGACGAAAAAAATAAATCAATTGTAATAATTAATAGAAAAGAAACACAAAAACAACTTTTGCATACTAGAAAAAAAAGCAAAAATGGAACTAGAAATCGACAATAAGTAAACCTTCGGATATGACACAAGTCGCTTTCCTTCCATCGATGACCACTTTGAATGCTTAATCTGCTCAAATGTAGTCTACAATCCATAGGAATGTTCAGGCTGCGGTCAGTTGTTTTGTAAAAAATGCATCGACGATTGGCTCAAGAAAAATCCGTAATTTGATAAAAAATAATACAATGACTATTTTATCTTTTTCTTTGTAGTTTTTGTATTGAATTTAATTAATTCTAATCATATTGGTTTTTTTCTTACAGTCGAGAGTGTCCCAACAGATGTCAGACAAGCACAAACTCAATCAAAGAATTATCTAAGGCTATGCAGAGAATGTACAACAACATTGATATTAAATGTTCAAATTATGCAAAATGCAATAAAATCGTGAAGCTGGTAGATCTTGAAAAGCACTAGTATGATTGCACTACACCGAATTGTGTGAATTTGGATGTCTGCAGTTCTAAAGCTAGCAGAATTCCATCACTTTTCAAAAAGAGCGTTTGTAGCTTAGAATGCGAACTCCAAATTGATATTAAAAAAGCTAAAGACAATAAAGAAATTCTTGAATTAATCAAATTATTTTCTAAAAATGTGCTGGCTTTAAGAGCAGCATCAGTAGGCAGTGCCATAATGGATGCTAATAATTAAAATTCTTCTTTAATCAATAATTTATCTGCCTCTTAAAATGGTGCAGGCATTTCTTGGAGATGGGATCCCAAATGTGCAGGAACTGGAATAAAACTATCAAACGATGGAAAAAATTGTTTCTTGCAGGAAGCAGCTTATATGTTCAAGTCCGTCATCGCTGATTAAGTAAAAAACAACAAGAATATCTTTTAACTTTTATGAGAAGAAAGAAGGCTTATTTTAATTGATATTTTTAATGTACTTTTTCTATTAGCCTATGATGAATGGATGCCATTATTGGGAAATCATAGCAGACGGCAAAACAGAGAATGAATTGAAAATAGGTGTATCAACTAAAAAGGATTTCAACTACAACAGTGCATTCTGTGATTCTGATCATGGATATGCATTCTATGGATTAGGACAATTAAGAAGTGGATCAAATGCATCTGGATAATAGTTTGGCAAGAGATTCAAGAAAGAAGGAACCCTAGGAATCTACCTCAACATGAACAAAGGTACACTGAGTTTCGCTTTGAATGGAGAGAATTTCGGAGTTGCCTTTACAACTGATGCCCTCAAAAAAGGACCACTCTTTGCAGCTGTTTCGTTGCTCCATCTAGCTGGTTGTGGGATTAGATCAGGAGTGCCAACACCAAGTAAATAAATGAGAAAGATTATTATGAATATTTCTATTAGTTAATTGTCTAATAATATTTCTTTTTCTTTTTTTAAAACAAAATTTAGCCTACTTCTTAAACTAATGAGGTCTTGAACATATACAATATGTTAGCAATTGCAAATATGCATATTCATGCTTGATAACAAAATATGTGATTGTTTCTTAGTATGTTCTTGAAATTGTTTATTTCCTCAAAAGATATTCCTCTCGTTTATTTGATATTCTTTTAGTGTAACTTTCCCAACAAAAATATTTACGAAATTATGAGACAAACAGAATAATTAATCAGATTTAACCCACTTCTTTCATTTGATATTTTTCTTGAGTTTTATTGTATCTTTGTTCACAAGACACTAGCAATCTTCGCATTTCCACTCGCCTTCAGGAAGTTACTTGAAAACAAAATATGTGTTTTAGTAAAAAATTTACTCCATAGGAAAACAAAAATCCAATTCCATAATAACCTATTGCATAAGCAGTTTCTTCAACAAAATAATCTAAAATACTTACTTCCAATCCAACGCACTTCAGGTGAAACACAGAGGGACACTCATCACACATTATTAATTCTCCATGGAGTCCACATTTCTTGCATTATTCATCCCAACCCTTGAGAAGAAAAATTATTCAAAAAGTTTGTATTAACAAGTAAGATTCGCTTCTAAATATCTTTTAGAAAATGTTCAATAATTAAATTGACCAATTATTGTGAAATATTCCTTATCCCTCCCCCTCTGAAAAAATATTTTATTCTTTTGAAAACCAATAATTTACATCTTTTTGAATGTTTTCACCATTTTTGTGGTTAATATCCTTTTGTTTCTCTTCTTGTCCTTCTTCTTCCATTTCTTCAAGTGACTCCTTTTCTTTATTCTTACCATTAAGGTGCACGAGGGTATGAGCTTTTGTAGATTCTGATGTTTTATCATCTTAATTTGTTTTATAAGTTGAATTAGTTTCTAAAGGGGTATGTTCTTCAGATTTATCTTCTTAGTCTCCATTTTTCTAATCTTATTATTAAACGAATTCATCTTCATCTGAATCATTATCCTAAGCTCCAGCCTTTTTGTTATCATCTGGTTCAGATTTATTTGTTTCGATTTTTTCTAATTTCTTTGATGAATTATCTTGAACATTTCTCTTTAAGCTTCTTTCTTCTCTAGATCTTTTTTAATATCCATTTCCCTCAGTTTTTCCTTTTTTTCCTCTATTAAGTTCTTCTTCTTCTTCATTTTATTCGTCATCATTATCTTCTTCTTCATCATCCTCAACATCTTATTCACACTCAAATTCTTCTTCTTCATCCTCTTCTTTTTATTACTCTGATTTTCGATAATTTATTTTCTCTTTACCATTCTTTTTCTTAGCAGGAAGAACATCTTCTTCACCTCCAAAACCTTCATCTTCATCTTCCTCAAAATCATAATCGATCTCAGTCATATCTGGACGTTTTGTTTTTTATCTATCACTCCTTCTGACTTATTCGTTACTTTCATACTTATAACTATCTAAATCAATGTATTAAGGTGTTTTGCGTTTTCCTAACAACGAATTCATTTTCTAAGGTCGTTATTCTTCTTATGAAGCAGCTAATGCTGAATCTTAAGCGATTTAATGTTGTTCTCTCCTTCTTTGGATGAATTTCTGAATCAAGAAACAGAAAATATATGTTGCCAGATAGGACCCCATAACATTCTCCACTAGTAGATTCTACCAACTCTTCTTCACTTTCTCAACATACGCTCCCCATATTCTCACTAAAGAGTAATTAAAAACACAACAATCAAGTTAACAGAGATATACTTCTCTCTTCAACTTTTTCATATTCTTTTTTACTTGGAAATTTTTTTGAGCGCATGTTTATGTTGTTCTCAAATTATTCAAGGATCTACTCTGGCGTCTCTTCGACTTATGATTCTTTTTCATTTTTACCATTCTTGCCTTTACCAGCTTGATAGAATTCATCGTAACTGAAAACAGAGCCATTTTCTTCATTATTTTCATTATGTTTACTTGATTCTTCTTCTTCCATCTGGGTTTAACCTTCTCCATTCTTCACCGAATCTCTAATGAACATGTGATCCACTGCTGAAAAACCCTCACTTAGTTCATCAAGAATAAACTGAACTTCCCTGGGATCAACTAAATCCTTCACTTTTGCTTGAAGAGCTTCTCTGACTTATTTGGGAGCCCATCTGCTATTACGTTTAGCGAGATAACTTGTGTACATGTTTTCAGTCTATAAAATCATTGCCTTCACGTCTGAGAGAGTTGACTTTGCTTTCTCAAGAAAAGCATCTTCCTTTTCTTTATCTTTTTCATTTTAGCTTTTCTAAGCCATGCTTCGTCTGCTTCTCTTTTAGAAATCAGCACACAAAAACAATTTATTAAAAAAACATGTTTCTGCAATCAGTTTTTAATGCTTACAGTAGAACTTGGTTAAGGTTATTAAGGTTTCAGTACAGTTCGCTCATAATTCAATAAAAATTAAAGCGCGTGCTCCTTTGTTTCTTCTGCAGTTTCTTAAATCTCCTTATTTTTCTAATTTCCTTTTACTTCATTCTCTACTTCCATTTTATCTTGAGAAATTCCTTCCTTATTTTCGACTAAACTTAACCCATTTTTACCAGCTCCAAGTGACAGTTGAATGCAATTTCCAACAAGCTAAACTGACCCAGATGACTATGCCTATGCGATTGTTATCTAGGCAGCAGCTTTCTTCTCTAGATCTTCAAATTAATAGCTTAGATACTCATTTTTCGTAACATAAATGAGATTTTCAAAGAGATTCTTTTCTCTTATTCCTCTCTTGTTCAAGCTTAAAACCAAGTCAGATATGTCATTTTTTGTATTAAAGTAGACCCACTTTCCTTAGAGATTCCCTTCATCCTTCTCTCTTTTATAAATAGCTTTGCGATCAGTATGGAACAGCTGCAAAAAAATAAACAATATTTATCAATAAATTCTTCAGAATTTCAGGCAAATAATACTATTATTTTTAATTATTTTTCTACCCAGAATTCAGATCTCTCACAATCATATCCTAAGAACTGCGAAGTATTAATAAAATGAGGTAGATCATAAGATATTTACTGGACTTTCGATCTCTTTTTATTTAATCCTGATTCCATTTTATGCGCTTGGTTTTACAGTTTCATAAGATCTTTCTTTTCTTTTTCCCATTCTCGCTACTTTTTAAGTGATTCTGCTCTTGAAACCGAGTCAAGGCTTTGCAGTGTCTAATCCTTTTAAACAGCTTCCATTTCCTTAATTTTATTCTCCAAAATAAGTAAATCTGTTTCTTCTTTTTTAATATCAATTTACAGATCATTTCTCTCTTTCGCTAACTCATGAACTCTCTCTTATCTAAGACCAATAACTCCATCATGGAAACTGTCACTGTCATCAACACAAGCGATCAATAATGTTAAGAACTGTACACAAAAATAACAAAAATCAAATTCTTTTCCTGAAAACAATCAATTCTCTTTAGAAATAAATATTTTTCTTACTTTTATCTTAAGATTAGTTGGGAGATCAAAGAAACCTTTAAAAGTGCTTTGTTTGATCATGTTTAATGCATTATCAAGCAATTCGTCATCTTTAAACTATTTTCAAATAAATTTATGTTATTAAAAGCATATTTAACTCATAAAACTCTTACATTCATTGAATATTGCTAAAAGCAAATGAGATTTCTGATAAACTCAGGCCATATTACATCAATTACTCTCTCAAGTTAACCAAAATCTTTTAAAAATCTGGAAGCTACAAAAAATGGCTAGTCACTCAATTCCTTATGGTTATCGATCTTGTTTGTATGGTAAATATCAAGCATCGGATATCTGACTAACGCTTTGAATAAATGATTCAGCATAGGCTCAGATTCTTCTCCTCTGTAATCCTTTGCATTTGTTATTAAACAAAATAATTAAACTTTCTCAATACAATCAAAAATATTGCTTTTTTGTTACAAGTGCCACGAAGAGTTGCTCTTTAGTGAAATTAATGTTATCTAGATTCTCAGAGAACTAACTGACGAAACTCCAAATCATGAGAATGTCCCCAAAAAACTCTTGCGGAATTATAGAGGATTCAACTCCATCAGGTCGCTTGAAAATATGACATTTTGTGAATTCTGCAAGAAAGAAAAAAGCAACAAAAAATGAAAATACCTTAGCTAAGAGAATCGGATCTGGGATGATTTTTTCATAAGTTCTCAAGAGCTGATCTTCAATGGGGAACTTAAATTTTCGATTCTCAACCAATTAAGGGCTTTTAGCAGCGAAAGAGAAAAGATTAGTCAAATAAATATGCATTTTTAGAGATAATTTAAATCTAAAATGGATCATGTTATTCTCTATGATAAATTCAGCTAAACATTTTAAATTCATAAATCTCTATGATTATCTTACTATTTTGCGATAAACTCTTAGAACAGTCTCTCATATTCTTCTTTGACCTTATCACGTGGTTTCTCAACGCGCTTTTTGGTGACAACCTCACTCACGACAGTTTCTAACTTCAATTGCTTTTCTTTTTCCTTCTGCTTTTTCTTCTTCTCCTTCTCTCTATCAGCGGCCTTCTTCTGCTTCTACTTTTCCCTTTCCATTCAAAAGACATATCATTCAGTATCCCCGTTGGCTTACTTCAGACTTTAATCACAACACACAATTTTTTTATTCTTCCTTCCCGCCAAGAAGAACCTTTGAAGGCGCGATAACTCTCCCTCTCCCTCAAAATAATCCCTTTAAGATTTTATTGAATCTTTGCCATTCAAAAAGGTAATTTTCTCCCTTTGATTCTTCTCTTCTTACACCCTTTAAATCTTTAAACTTCCTTCAATCCTTTGCTTAATAAAAGTGTTTTTTACTTGCATCCATCGCAGATGTATTTCCTTTGCCCATCTTCTTTTTTGACACCTATGCAGTTGAAATGAAATAGTCTACCACATTCTTTGCAGCCTTTAAAGCTAGACTGTGTTCCTCCTTTCTTGCAGATCTTGCATCTACTTGTATTTTTCTTCTTTTGCTTGAAACCTATACCAACTGTTTGTTCTTTCTTCTTTTGAGTTTATGTACTTGCCACCTGCCCCTCCTCTTACGAAACAATCAACAAATAAATAAACCACCCAAACAATAGATCATTCAAAATATTTTTATTATCTTGCCATATTTTTAAGATAAAAGTTGTATCCTTTGTTTTACTTGCTAAAAATGGTTTTACACCATCACCTTCAGTTAGAGATACTTTAGCATCTTATGGACGATCTTCTAAAGTAATTTCAAGTTCTTATCCTTCTGATGTAGTCTACTATCCGTTGGACTCACGCTTATGGAATGACTACTCCTAAAGAACTTCTGCTGAGTTCGCATTAGATTTGAGACGCTTTTAGAGAGCAGGTTCTTAACCTTCATGTGATCCATTCGTCATGGGGGCGTTGTTACCTTGCATTGGATTAGGTGTGACTTGGCGGTAGAATGAATTTTTGCTGAATTTAATTTATTCTTTCGATCAAGATTTGAGTAGAATACATAAGCGATATCTCATCTCGCGCCTTTGTCTTGGTAAGCCTCTGTGATTTTTTCTAGTTTTTTCTTTTCTTTAAAACTAATGCTTTTTCCGCGCACTTTTGATTTCTAACTAACTTGCATAATTTTCGATTGTTTGGCATGCAAATATCGAATAAAATAAGAATCTCTGATTCTACTGAAATCCTCCCACACAGTGAAGATAAATTAAGATTTGTCAAATTTAAAACTACATGGCTCTTTACCCAAACACTATTAAGACTTCAGGTGAGCACGCAAAAAGGAAAAACTAGTGATCAAGCTACAAAATAATTAAAAAAAATTCTAAATAATTCCATCCAGAGAAAGAATCAAGACAGCAATTTATCACCCAAAAAGCCAGCAAAATGGAGAAACTCGCAGTAACCAAATTCTCAGCCAGAGTTCGCATTGACAAAGAGAAAAAAATCGAAGAACTTGCAGGACTTGACAAAGAAGAATTAGAGATCCTCTAGGATAACATCGAGAATAATATCGAACATATCGTGCTTGCAGGCAATTCATATTCCAAATAATTCTGCTCCGAAATCGCTGAACTTTTTAAAAAATCTACCAAACTCACTGTAAAAACTAATCATTTTGTTACTGACATCCCCAATAATTTGTCATTTCTCTCTTTCATTAAATCAAACAGAAAGTCGATATCCATGATACATTTGTCTCGCGCCTCAAAACAGAACTTCCTGAAGCAATTGGATTCTTAGGCAATGGACTCATTGGCAAAAATATTATTGAACTTGATATCTCTGATAACGCAGTAAATCCTTTTGGAGCTATTGCACTGAGTTCCTTTTTAGATTAAGCCACATCTCTCAAAGTATTCCTTATCAACAATGCAGGTCTTGGCATTGATGGAGTTAAGACAATAACAGAATCTCTTGCAAAAGGAACACCGAATCTTGAGAAATTTTCTTTCACAAGAAACAGAGCTGAAAATCCTGGCGCTATTGCCCTTGCTAAAGCTCTTCCTAAACTGCCAAAGCTTAAAGAGCTTGTTCTTTTTTAGGATGTTGTTAAGAAAGAAGGCATGATTCAATTACTTAAGTCCTTGACTGAAAATTGCAAAGATCTTGAGTTACTTGACATCCGCGATAATTTTTTATCTGAAGAAGCCGTCAATGAAATGGGATAGCTAATCAAAACCCATGATAAACTCAAGGCACTTAATATCTCTGACTGCAACATCAATGAAACTGACAATGATGTTATTATCTCTGCTTTGGAAGTTACTAAATCTAAAATTGAAAAACTTGGGTACAACTATGCTGAATTGAATGCTCACTAAGCCTAAAAATTACTTAATATTCTTCTTGCTAGAGAAGTCCCTCTTAAGGTAATGATAATGATTGTCTTTTTTGTTAAAACAAATAACTTAATTTGAGATCTAAAACTATTCTTATTTTTCACACACAGAGATTAGATATCAAAGGAAATGATTTCGATGGTGTCACCAAGAAATACTACAAGGAGAAGCTTTCAGCCAAAGGAGAAGAATATCTTTCTGCGCTAAGCCATTTCGATAGCGAAGATGAAGAAGATGAGGAATAAGATGTGGCAACTTAACTTGCTCATGATTTTGCACATTTAAAAATTTGAATGTTCATCTTTATTTTTCAAAGAAAGTTTATTGTTTTTCTTGGTTATTCTCATTGCTTGGTTCAAACTTGTTGTCTTAAAAGAAGAGAATTTTTCAATCATTTTATCTTGCTTATTAACACTATTTCTTCTCATTTTCTTTATGATTGCTTTAATGAAAGAAATTATAAAAGCCAAATCATTTTAAATACCTTTCTCTCATTCTTTTAGTAAACATAATCATTAACGAATGCTTAACATATCTTTATTAAATGCATCTGCTGCGTGGCTAATTAAAAATCATAATGAAAACAAATGCATTTTGCAATCATTATGTTAATCAAGAATAAAAGTAATCTTGATTCCTAGAAGTTCTGGGAATTAAATAATTACACTTTGTTAAGCAGGCCATGCAGGAGTGGTTACAATATTTGCTTTAGTGATAGCCTCATCTGCCTCAGATTTTTAAATAAGTTAATCCAGCTATTTCAACTTCAGGTTTTGCAAACATAGTTAGCAGTAACAGTCTAGTCAACTAGAGTGGCATTAATTGATGTGAGAATTTAAACTCCATGTCATATTGAAAGGATAGGCTTTTTTGTATGATAAAATGTTTGGTTACTTCCAGAACATGATTCTTTAGGTTCAGATATTCATGTGCTCTTCCATCAGGCAGCACAACACCATGATATTTCTCTCATAAATTGTGTAATCTTCCACTAAGTCTCAAAAGCAAGAATCAAAATTGATTTGGTCAGAAGTAGTTTTATTCACTTCAATCGTGTTGACTCTTAATGTTTATTTATTCTTATTCTCATGCTCAAGAATATTCAAACAATTTGTTTTTTTTAGGCTTAGTTTTAGTGATTCGATCATTTTATTGGGTAAAATATCAATAACTTTTCAGAATAATTCGTAAGATGTTGTTTCTTTTTCGGAAATTTGTATTATCTTTTTTACCAACATTACTTAGACAAGTACAATTTTTAAAGGTGCAACAATTAAGTATGGAATTAAACATCAATCTTCACATTAAATAACATTATTAGTAATTAAGGCTCTTTTCAAAAATTGATTAGCATCAAATCAAATTCTTAGAAAAGGTCATTTTTTGTCAACTCACTACCTTTTTGATAGTATTGCATTTTATTTTTCCACTCAAAACCCTTTTTATTGATGGAATCAACTTACATTTTTAATGAGAAATCTGCTATTTATGTAAATTAATTATGAATTGCTTGAACAGTCTTTTTAATATTTTGGAAGTAACTGGGCTTTGTTTGAAATACTTCTTTTAAAAAGCATAGGCTAACAATACAAAACAAATAGAATCTTGTTATGCTTATTGTGATTTTGCTTTGCTTTTGTTTTTTCCAATTCGATATTCGCTCGTCAATCTGAGAAGTAGAAGTAATCGTAACAGTTGTTATCGTAGATTCTCATGAACATGCAGCCAACTAAGTAAGAAACAAATAAAATAGATTTTAGCTCCATTCCATGATATTTTTATGAACCCAATGTTTATGTCTGTTACATGAATAGGAAAGAAGCACTGGGAACCAGAAGTTTCTGATGTTTCTTCTGTACCAGACTTACTTGAAGAATCTGTCCAAGACATAGGTTCTGAAACCTCCCAACATGAAGTGGAAGTTCAAGAATTGATTGGAAGGAGATCTAGAATGTTGAATGAAACCCTTTTTGAGATGAAACACAGAAAGATAGTTAGAGGATTAGAAATGGAAATTTAGATTAACAAAACAATTTGAAGCAAACCAAGATACAATTAAGAATCTTTTTTACTCTTTCATAGCTGAACTTATCGTGATAACTACGGACTGAAGCGGAAGTTCCGTAGACAAGTGCATTTTGCTAACCAGCAATGTGTCTCAGACCTAAGCATATTTTTGTCAATTATTTGGTTTGAAAATTACCAAATCATCAATCATATCCCCAAAATTTATCAGCCATTTCATTTGATTGCATTACCTCCTCTGAAGACTCTCATCTCATCTGATTAGAAGTCCCTGTTTTTTCAAGAACAATAATTTCAATTTTTTGCATTCGCTTCATCATTCCTAAGTGAATCTTACTTAACATGAGTGATTCCACCACCTGTGACGTTCATTTTGATTCTAAAAGTAATGCTTGGAGTTTTCTCTTTTGTTTCTTTTATTTTATTTTTTATTTTATTCCCACTTCTTCCCTCCTTTTGCCCTTTTCAGTATTTTGACCCAATTAATCTCGCAGATCACACATCAAATCTCAAATAATTATTTTTTCATCAACATTTCGGATATGAAAGGAAGAGCAAGATAGATGTGAGGGGAGTTCAAAAATGGAGTTAGATTGGTAGGTATAGGAAAGGTTATCTTGTTCAACAAAAACACCGATTGATATAATGATAAACATGTGCTTGAAATCCATCTGGATTTGATTTAAATAAGAAGATGAAGACAGACATAGAAAATAATATAATAAACATATTTTTCCAGTGTAGCTTGGTTAAAAAGAAAAAGACAATTTTAATATCTTTCTTCAAAGTCTTCTTCCTCTACGACCACCTTCTCTTCTTGTGGAATCGGTAGGGATGGGGGTAACATCCTCGATTCTTCCGATTCTCATACCACTACGGGCGAGTGCTCTGAGAGCAGATTGAGC
>Ga0302271_10002067_pt1 | contig 18508 bp, 9 predicted proteins | sample III_Bog_N1_1_FD_198767 | JGI IMG/M metagenome (GOLD analysis project Ga0302271, IMG submission 198767) | Peat permafrost microbial communities from Stordalen Mire near Abisko, Sweden - III_Bog_N1_1 | ecosystem: Environmental > Terrestrial > Soil > Wetlands > Peat | place: Sweden: Abisko...
AACCCCAACCCCAACCCCAACCCCAACCCCAACCCCAACCCCAACCCCAACCCCAACCCCAACCCCAACCCCAACCCCAACCCCAACCCCAACCCCAACCCCACACCACTCAAAGAAATAAATAATAACTTCAGAAGTTGTATAAAGGTAGAACTTGTTAATAATAAACATTGCTTAAGTTTAAAGGTATTTTAATCCATTTAGGAATAGCAAAATGAATGCTATCTATGCAAAGTAATATGCTTTTGTTTGTTAAACACATCACTTATAAACAAAGAACAAAGAAAGTATGAAGTTTTTTTGAGTCTTTGAAGAAAAAAATTAACTTTTTCATTGGATAATAATCATAAAAAACTTATAGAAAGTAGTTCAATGGCAAGATAAGGAGGATTCCTTGTGGGAATGAGACTTTTAGATAATTAAAAAAGTAATTTTGCTTAAATAAGAAGATTACTTATAAAGATTTCAAAGAAAATATTAAAGTAATATTAAACAATTCAACAAAAATATATTTCATTCTCACTCTTTAAGATCGAAAAATGAAAGAAAATACTAACTAACTATCTAATCAGAAAGGGAAACAACAGGAAACTAACTCTTCTTCATAGCAAGTCCCTGCTCAAATTTCAAAGGAAGACACTTCTTCACATAAAGTCTGGCATGAATATTGTGATCTGCACTTAGCCAACGGGTGGATATTGTGGGCATCTAAGGCAACATATGAGACTAAATGGTCAAAACCTAAAACTGATTTTTATGGACAGAAAACGAAGAAATTCGATTATGAATATTATTACGATTACGAGTAATGGAATGAAGCAACTGAAGAAACTAGGGAAAGGGAAATCGCACATGCAAGAAAACTCAAAGGTATCTATTGAACTGGCTGAAGAAAAGGCATTAGTTGATTCCAGCAATACATTTCATTAGATTTTGCATAAAATAAAGCATAATATTTTCATGATTCTAGATTCCATATTTGGATTTAACTTGTTTTAGAAAATAGTTTTGATTATCGAAAGATATAAATTAGTTATTTGCTCTGTTTTAAATAACCAAATAATCGATCAAGCACCTCATTCTCTAATCAATTCAGTATTTCGATCAAGCATCGTATTCCCTAATCAATACAAGTGATCTTATATATTTTTTCTTTCTTTATGATTCATATTAATTTGCTATTAAACCAATTATGATTTCAATTGATTCTTGATTACTAACATCATTAATAAAACGTTCATAATCTTAATATCTGCACAACATATTAATACAAAAACTAAATGTGAACATTAAAAAGAGGTTGTAATATATCTTGTTTCATTCTTTTTGCTTTCTAATTTGTCTACTATCTTTGTTTTTATTCCAAAAATGGTAGAAATGAAATGAAGTGATGAAAGTAATTTTGAAAGACAAAAGATATTTAATTCTCCTTAGATGAAAAGGATTGTTAAAGAGTCTTAGTCATTCTAAAGAATTATCAGTATTGCATACAACGAACGATCATTGTAGAGATTAGAGAGGTATTATCAGTGGGAAATATTTAGAGATATTATTTTGTCAAATAGTGTTCTTAGTGAAATAAATGGGTTGAAATTAGGCTTTTTTCTTGATATTATTAAAAAGATAAGAGACGAACTTCAAAAGAGATTATTATTATTGTAATAATTAATCCAAGAAGAACGACAAACTCAAAACATGATTATCTAAGAACTAACAAGTATCTGAGGACATTTTCAACCCTCAAAGCATCCTAACCTTATCAATCTTTCTTCTAATCCATTTTAGACTACATAATAAAAATGAGAATCTAATTCATTTCATTCAAAAATAGTATGAAAAACTTAAGAAAATATCAATAATATTATTAGACCACTTTATTAATATAAAGTAAATTATATGAAAATATGAATTATACAGTAGCTTATTATCTAAATATTGTTAAAAAATATTAAGCATAAAGAGTAATATTTTAATATAAAGTAGTTTATTCTTCTATTCCACTGAACTCCTTGCTCCCTCAGTTGTGTAGAGGCGTCTTACGAGGGTGGTTATTCAGGAAACTGAAAATGGTGTGAGTGCAATTCTCACTTTAAGACCGATTCCTGTTTTTAATTATTTTATTTCCCGAAGCAGAGAACTCGTCAGATAGAAAGTCAGTCTCTTCAATTGCTTTGAAGGGTTATTTCTCCTTGCCTGATGGGCGTTCTAACATAAACTGACCTGGCTCATAACCTTCATCTTCATTTTCCTCATCTTCTTCTTTAAGCATGTCTTTTTCTTCAATTTCATTGATTTTTTGAGAATCACTTTGTAAAACAAAAAATGCATCATAACTTGGATAGGTTTTCCTCAAATATTCTCTAACTTTTCAACACTTTTTCCTATAATTTAACTTACCCTTGATGCTTCTCACTGCTGTTCTTCGTGTCTTCCAGATGAAGCGCATTTAGATCGTCGGATAACCCTACTATTTTATCTCCTTCAATCGGTCTGAAAACAAACAGTTAAAAGCAAGTTAAAATTTACATTAAAAGGGCTCCTTATTTAGAATCAAGGGCATCTCATCACTGTCTCTCACAAAATCCTAAATCTTCATTTGCCTTTCTTCCTCAAAAGACACATTCAATGTATATTTTATCAATTTACCTCATTTCTGGTTTATTTGGAGGTCTTTCAAAGATATTGACATATTCACAATAATCCATTGAGCTGTAGTAACGAGCCCTTGCTCCTTATGTTTATCCTTCATACTTTTCTTCCATCTTAGCAATAAAAAAGGCTTGTAGACTGTTCAAAGAGTGTATCTAGGAGATAAAGTTATTTTGATTTTTATGGTATGCAAATGATTGAGTTTGTCTGTATGTGTGCCTGTGTGGGTATTCAAATTATGTAAATTATCTTATGTTCTAATTATCAAATGGTTCCTTTCAATAATCCTAAACATCTAGCTAGTTCTTCATTACCTTACTTCCTTGATTGATCGAATGCAAATTTGATGTTTAATAAAAGAAAAAAAATGTAAATTTGATGGGGAATATCAAATATGATTCTTATTGTCTTAGTTGTGGGGGATGATTTTCAAATAATCTTCTCTTTATGCTTTTTTTGACAAGGGTTTTGATTCAATTTGTTAATAAATTCAAATTTTCAGTCTCCCTTCCAGTAGAGGAAAATTTTTTCTAATTTCCCCCATAAGACAAAAGAATTCTAAAATCGATTTTAAACTTTAGAATCCTCTAAAAGCAATAACGCCGAAAGAAATGCAGAAACCATAGCTACTCGGGCAGAGGAGTGGGCTTTTAAAGTTCAACCAACTAACCAATACATGACACCTGCCACCAGGATTTTTCGAAAAGTGTTGCACTTCATTTAGTTTGGCCGTTTGCTTACCAAAAAGATAGTTGTTTTCAAAGAATACTTTATATTGCCCCAATACATTTCTTTCTTTCTTTCTTCTCTTCCCTGTATGTTCAATGAGAGACATATGCCGATCTCTCAATTTAGAAAGAATGATTAGCTTCATGAAAACAGCTCTCCTGATGAAAGATAAAGGGATTGAAGCTAGTTTAATGGCTAAATATATGAATAAAAATCAAATGGAACTAACCTCGAATAGAACAATAAATTTAAATTAAAGAGGAAGTTCCATAGAAGAAGAAATATCCCAACGAAAAGAGAGGGAGGGAGGAGGGAAAAGGAAAGGAATCTTGAAGAGAAGAAGAAGAGACAAAACTCAAAAGAAATCAAGAAGAATGATTTAATCTTTGAAAACCAGATTTCACTCTGTCAGTTTGGCTGTGTATTTGAGAAAAGTATGGAAATTAGAATTAACTTATGAAGGAGAAGAATGAAAAGACTAATTATCCCTGCTTATTATGGCAATATGCATGCAATTTACGATTTTAAAATCAAGACAAACAAACATAGTAACAAACACAGTACTAATAAATTAACAATTCCTCATCTTTTTCTTTTAAATTAACCAATTTTTTTTAATCAAATTGATAGCAAACAGAAGTAAATTAATTAAATTTAAACAAATCAATAGATAATTTCTCTATCTCTCTCATTTTCTTTTTGCTAATTTTGATATTTTTGCAATTATTAAATAAGAAAAATTACAAATAATCCCGCTTGTAATACAACAAATCATAGGATTTCAATCAAACTAAACTCCAAACAACGTAAAATCAATTAAATACTCATAATCAAACTCCCCCACATCCTTCCATCCTTTTAGTCTATTGATATCTAAACTCTCCCATGTAGGATGGTGCGGCTTCTGTGAAAAAGAGTAGTGCCGAAATGCAAGAGGACTCTAGCATCGAGGCGATGATCTAGAAAATCAAAAACATCTCCTTTCAGGTGCTTTCTGTGCTTCTCAAAAATGAAGAAGAAGATGTTCTCATCCTCTTTATAGCTACGGCTATTGACTACTTGCAAATGCATGCGTTTCCCTTCCACAAGAAGCTCGAAGACATCTGGAAAGCAACCTCGTTTCTTCAATCAATCTTCGATATTTTCAATCTCTTCAACATCCAGAACTACATGCCGAGTATCAATTTCTCGACGTACATCATCGGAGTCTACATGCTCGTCTTCGTGATCCTGCTGATTCTTCTCGATATTGTTTATGTGTCGATCTCGTTTTCGTAAAAGAAATTCTCTGCTGCCTGGCCACTCAAAATCCTGAACAAAGTCACATCATATTTCGTGACAGTGCTGTATCTGCCTATCACAGAGACACTTATTTCAGTGCTGGCTTGCTAGACGGACGATAGTGGCAGAGAAGTATCTACGTAATTTCCAACAGTGCAATGCTGGACAGGATTCATGCTTGTACATTAGATTGTATCGTCTCTGTTTAACTTCTTGTTCACAGTCATCAGCACAATCGTTGCACTCACATTCTTTGAGCCACGAATGACATCTAAGAACAGAACTGCGAGATAAGTACAAAACAAACTAAATTATTTGGGAGGGATTTAGGGTGTTCGTTGTGTCGATTTTACTTATGTTATTATCTCAAAACAACAGGATTCCTTAGCTGAAGTCATCTTTATTATGACAAAGGTTCTCTGCTAAGTTCTGTTTAACTTCGTGCCAAGTAGTTACAATTGGTTTTTGATTCTTCTAACTTACGTTATGAGTGTCGCTTTGTTCTGGGCGTATAACTTCGAGGAACCTTATTATGATAAAGAAGTTGGCAGGTTCTTCAATATCATCACAACGTACTACATGTGGACGAATACGATGCTGCTCATCAGTAGGATATTCTACTCTACATCGTTTAATGGTGGGTTGATTGTCTGGGTGCTCGGCTTGCCGTTTATTGCTATGATTATGCTTTTGGAGAAAAAGAGTAGAATCGATACGCTGATCAGAAGTTAGATGAAATTCAGAAGTGGAGAATAGATTTAAGGACATCTTCGGTATGTCCTGCAGCTGATCGATACGCAGAAGAAAGATAAGAATTCGTACATGCTGCTGATTGGGTATGTCGAGAAGCATAAGGAAATATGCCAGGAAGAAGATTGTCCACTCAAAATCAAGAAAACAAAAAGAGGCAAAGTTACTGATATTGAAATTGATGAAGTTATCAAAAATCTTCTGAAAGTAAGTTAAATAGGGGAGAAGGGAGGGATTGGGAGGAAGGTAGGAAGATAGGAGGAGGAGTTAGTTTTAAGATAAAAGGCATGAAAGCTTGTTGTTTGACTAAATGAATTTCGCTAGGAATTAGGAAGGATCTTCCAAAATGGTTTGAAGAAATTCCCGACATGCACGAAACTCAGACTTTCGTACGCGTTCTTCTTGTTCGAGAGACTTAAAAAGGTATTTTAAAATTCTTTATTTGTCTTTTTTCTGCACCTCACGGATTAGCTAATCTTGTTCTTCTTTGTCTTGCCTTTGTGCAGCGTGAAGAAGCTCTAATGCAATTCAAGCTCTGCCAGACAACGAAACCAACATTCGACGAATAGTTCATCATTTACAGGTATATTGAATTAATTTCTTCAAACTAAGACGAATTCGAAGAGGACGATGAAGAAGGAAACGATGTGGTCAAGCGAATCGAATACGACTCGCACATGTCACAGTGCGAAGAATACATGCTCCTGGCAGCTATAAAGCACAAGGAGTTCTGGGCGAACCTTCGAGAAGATAGCAATATCGCAGTCGGGAGGATGAGTATCCTAGGTTCAGGGATTAGTTAATTTGTGTATAAGGCGAAAGATCATTTTACTAAACTCATCAAAATTACTTCTTCGTATCCGCAGCCATTCAGAGTAAAAGATTTAGCCTTACTAGTTAGTAGTTGATGGGATCTTTTGAGATCATTATTCTTATTTTCCACTTGATTGTTTAGGTTTTCGGATAATTCTTAATCCATGTTCTAAACTAGCGTGAAGCTGGCATAGAATTGATCGAAAAGAGCAAAGAAATCAGCAATTCCCTAGAAAGTAAAGGAAACAAAAAAGAAGAAATCGATGACTTCAAGAACGAGCCACGTCCATATTTGATCACTCAAAAACGAAAACTCCAAACAACAACAATCTAAGGGTCTAATCTCTTGTTTTCAGTGCTATTTGGGTACTAAAAAGATGAAATCAGTGGTAAAGAGATGATCAGTATTCTCCCGAACTTGTATGCCCCGTACCATGAAGGGCTAATCTCCTAAATGCAAGAGAACATAACATTAATGAATTACTAAAGCAATTACCTTAACAACTATTAATCTCGCTTCGGAAAGAATCGAAGTGGATACATATTTCCTATTGTCTACATGGTCCGACCACTGTCGGAAGATTTCTCGAAATTCTGCGCAACAATGGAAGCGGATATCCAAGTAAAGACAACTGTGTTCATCATGACAAACGAGAACTTCGAAGTCACTGATTTCTCCTCCGCGGCGATCAGCTACTTCGACGTGAATGCTTCATCACTCAAGAAGGAGTCAGCTATTCAACTCAACAAGATCGTATGAGAGAATTACTTAGAATGTTTATAACATTTTTGTAAATAAACCTTTTTTTAATGTTTTACAGTTAGAAGATTGGGATACCGACAAAGAGCAATATATGAAAAAAGGCAAAGAGTATGTTAGCAATGGTTCTGCGTTCATGGTCACCTGCAATGTTCTAACAATCCCTATCGAATCGAAAGACGCTGTTCAAGAAGAAGGCCAAACAACAATAGAAACTATTGGATTCCTTTTTAGACTTGAAAAAATCGACAAACCCACTGGATTAGTGCAACAGCAGTAACTACAATAGTTCGCTTCTAATCAAATGGCTATTAACACAGGAAATAACAACAACAACAGCAATTACATTGGTAGTCTCTCAACATTACCAGGGATTGGTTAATCACCTGTGATGACTCTTCGCAAGGCACCTGTTTCTACACCAAGCAGTTATTAAATCCCTAATTCCCCATCAACTAACCATTTAACATTAGGATAGATAAACCTTCCAAGTCCGCTATCATAACAGCTATCGAATGACTCCTAAATCGCTTTGAATATCACTGGCAGCTAGTAGAATCTCGGAACAGGATTAGATAACAGATAAAATCAAAATAATAACAATAATAACAACAATAATAATAGTAATAATAATAATAATAATCCAAATCATTACGGTGCACCTAGCAATCCTTTCTCCAAACTCACATTTACATCCCGCAAGCAGCCTCAGCAATCCTCCAACCCTGATGTACTGCTGCACATGAGTTCCTTTGGAAATACCAAAAGTTCTCGCAAGGGAGGTTCCGAAAGGAACATCGATCTCATTCCAATGATTTTAGTGGATGAGAAGAAGTTGGACACAAATCTCAACAACAACTACAGCGACAATGACATATCTTCGCAATAATTAGCGCAAACACCAGGGCTGAATCTGAACAACACAGGGAATAATAATAATAAGCTATCCAAGTTCATATTTGATTTTTACAAAACCCCCGCTGATGATTCCTTCTTCCCTGATGATGATGACAATGAGTCCTCGAATTTCTCCTACACAAAGAAGGACGTAGCGAATTATGGAGAAGGGATCAAAACGAAAAGACTCATCGATGGATAGATATAGAATATTTATGAAGAAAATGCGTTTGATGAGGTAATTCAATCAATGATTTTGACATTTTTATCTTTTGAGATTCTTTGCATATTTGTTTGTTTTTCTTCATGTTAGGAATCGTCTGAGAAGGAGAAGGAAGACAGCGTATTCAACAAGCATGACGATGAATAGCTCATGAGTAAAAAGGAATACTTAGCGTTCAATAATAAGAGTATCAATGCAGTTATCTCCAAAGCCATCAACGCTGATCATAAAGTAACCCAACAAATTAATTCGTTTAACTTGCTGATGATAACTCGACTTCTTTTGGTATATCTTCCCCTCTTTAGCACGTATCGATCTCAGTGTTTAAAATGGTGAGTTTAGTCTGGGTGCTGGCAGTGATTGGCATAAGTATTTTTGAGTTTGTGATATCCTTAAATAAACTCTCCGAGCTGACAGATTGCATTGAATTAATTCAATCAATCACAATACGAAACACTCTCACAAATCAACTCATCACCTAGTCGATTAACTTGTTCTTAGTCGCGTAGAGCAAGTATCTAACGGGGTATCTGGATCTAGCGCAAGTCAGAACGGACATCGATTCTCTTATCTAACAGACATCAGATTCAGTGCAGAAACTAGGGTATTAGTATTATGACTATATTCCCTTTGATGAGAAGAAACAAGAACTTCGCATCTACACAGGCTCATTGTCAAGCTCTTATTCGACGTAGTCTATCGATTAGAAGAGCTACATAACAGAAGTAAGCGGGGATTTCATTTATAATGTTTTTACATCATAAATTGTTTGTGTTTTGATAATGACTCAAGGTGATATCCTTAGCTGCTATTGTCAGGTCATCAAGTGCGTCTGACCTCACACTCAGCAATGGGACTATAAATAGCTTGCTGTATAATTATTACCAATCCATTCATTCTTACCTCAGCTAGCAAGCTACAGATGTCGGAAATGTAAAACAATTATTATTAGAGTTTGGAATGCAGAAGCACTTTCAATCCTCAAAGCTCAAATATTTGATTTATTTAAGATTTATTATTTTTACATCTCTTCCCCACCCAAGGTGATTCTGGAAACTTTGAATGAGCAACAAATCAATTTAATCGTTGCTTTGCTGGTGTTGCTGATGGTATGCAGCACGACAATGTTTATCTTAATGATGCTGGCGATTTTCATTAAGGATCAGCGTGAGAATATATTATTCTTATTCTTGGATATCCCGATTAAGCACATCGAATATCTCTACAGGAATTGCGATTAGTTCCTCAAGAAATTTGTGTCCATTCAAGAACTTATCAAGAAAAACGAAGGACAAGGATATGAAAGCTCTGACGATGAAGAAGATGATAGCACAAGTAGAAATATTTAGAAGAAATAGAGAGAGAGATATAAAAACTTTTTTATTAAGGTATTTTGAATAATTTGGATGTATTTTTGAATTAGAAACTGACAGGATAAACACCGCAACGAAGACGTAACAAACCTAAGAAGAAGAGCAGACATCCTAAGAAGATCTCAAAAAGAAACGCAAGAAGATCATCAAGATTTATTAGAAAAATAAATTTGCTGGCTAGGAGGGGATGATTTTCAAGTATGTAGTGTTCATCATTCTTTCGTTAGTTTTTGGCGTTGTGAATCTCGTGATTATCATCAGCTAGAAATCGTAGATTAGCTTTCTATGGGATCAGTATCTCAACGACTAGCAAATGGTGTACAACGTTGGCAACTACTTTAACGTGCAGAAAATCATGCTGTTGTATCCAGATTACCCCGTTGAAGGCACGACAGCGTTCAAGTATGCTTCGGTGAATTTTAAGAATTTCCTTGGCAGAAATGGCAGGCTTAGCAATGTAAAAACAACAATAAAAAAAAGAGAAAATATGATAATTAATTATTAACTTGATGGTGTATTTTGGGTAAGTTTAATTTTGAGATCACCTCGAGCCACGAGAACATTCAAAGCTTGTACTATTAAGTCTTCTACATGAATGCTTGCACGTACTATGGACTTTATGTGGATGATTGCTCTCAGTACATCGCCAAATCATTACCGATTGTAAGGAACAGGAATCTTATAAATGGATTGAAATTGATTTTGGTTATAAAACAGGGAATGGACAACGCTATGCAGTTCTATTTCGATATGTTCTAAGATAATCTCAATGAAATAGCAGCTGGAGTATCTGGAGACACCATTTTATTATCTTAAAATATCATCGAAGCTGGTAAAAAACAAAAAAGAGGAGGATCAAAAGGGGATAGATAATATCCATTTGGTTCACTTTTGACAGACTTGCTGATATTTTTATTCATTCTTTTCAGATCAAGCCTTGTACAGATTCATTAATCCAATAATGAAGAAATTCATTGAGGCGGAGAATCAAACGATGGATGACGATATTTCGAGCAACAAGAGCATCTAAACGTTGCTTGTGTTTTTGTTTTTGTTCTTCCTGATTGCTGCCTACTTGTTCTTGTGGATTCCGAACATCAATTCCATGAATACAGAAGTAACAACAGAAGGATAGAGGGATTCATGAAAAAGAGAGAGAGAGGATAATTATTTGTTAATGACTACATGTGTTTGGATTTGAATCCTTAATTTTTGATTATTTTTTTTTTACTTTTCTCATTAGATAAACAGAACAATACAAATGCTCTCTATGATTCCACTCAAAGTCATGAAGGAAAACAGGAACATCAGAGTCTACATTAAATATCTCATTGACGAAACAAGGAGACAAAATATTGACTGAAGGAGAGAGAGGAGAGAGAGAACACCATTAAATTTGTAGTCATTTTGTATTGACTGGTTATCGAAAAATGTTTGAATTGATCTATGTAATTTTGCTTTCATATGCATGTCGAATGAGCTTATTTCTAACTTCTACTCTCCCTTTCCCTCAAAAGAGTAGATTCTTTCTTTGGAGAAGATAGATTTTTGGTTGAGAAATCACAGAAATATATCAACTCAAATCAATTCAATTAAAGCACCCAGTGAGTTTATTCGTAAATTGGGGTAGTCTCAAATCTAAAGCATTCATCTCCTCTCTCATAAAAGCAAACCCATACGAGAGGATCCCTCCCTGAATCATGGCGGACTCTTCGCTGATAAAAAAAAACAATGGGCAGCAAGAGGATGAGTCTATGCTCGAAGTGATGATGATTAAAGTCAAGAACATTTCCTTCCAGGTCCTCTCAGTTCTACTCAAAAACGAAGAAGAAGACATTCTAGTAAGCAAACACACACACACACAAACAATATCAGACAACAACGGATATGTTCAAAAGATGCTACTTTAGCTACGTTTTGACATGTTTTTTGAATTATTTTGTAATCACACAACTCCAACAGAGTCTGATGTTCGCAACAACGCTTGACTACATGCAGATGCACTCCTTTCCATTCCACGTTAAACTAACACATGTATGGAAAGCAAGCACGTTCTTGCAGATGATCTTCGACTTATTCAACGTATTCAATTTCAACAACTACATGCCAAGAATCAATTTCAACACGTACATTGCTGGTGTGTACTTCTTGGACTTCGTGATCTTACTGATCATCTTAGATATCGTCTACGTGTCGTATTCTTTCTCGCAGAAGAAGTTCTCGATCACATGGCCGCTCAAAATCTTGAATTAAGTCACTTCTTATTTCGTCACAGTGTTCTTTCTGCCAATCACAGAAACTCTCATTTCAGTGTTGGAGTGTGAATCCGATAATAATGGCGTACAGGTATCAGCTAGTTTTCCAACGGTTCAATGCTGGACAGGATGGATGTTGGTGCATTAGATGGTAGCATCACTGTTTACGATGATCTTCGTGGCGATCAGTTGTGTTGTTTCGTTGACTTTTTTTGAGCCACGAATGACGTCCAAGAATAGAACTGCGAGATAAGTACGAAAAAGCAAAATCAGATATGTTTGAGGTGCTTTCTTTGGTGGTTTTGCTTATTCGTTTTGGGTCTCTTTTTTGCTTCAGGATTCCTTAGGAGAAGTTGTGTTCATTATTACAAAAGTCTTGTGCTAAGTGCTTTTCAACTTCATCCCTCAAGGCAATGATTGGTTCCTCGTGCTGCTAACATTCACACTCAGCTTAGCTCTGTATTGGGCCTATAACTTCGAAGAACCTTACTACGACAAAGAAGTAACATCACATACTGATTTTTTATATTAATTCTTTTTGTAATGCCTCCACACACAGGTAGGTCGTTTCTACAATATCGTTACAACATACTACTTATGGACAAACTCTATGCTGTTCATAAGTCTCTTATTTTATTCCACGCTCTTTGATGGAGGATTGATCATCTGGATTCTTGGTTTACCTTTCATTTCGTTGATCATGATGACATCCAAGAAGAGTCGAATAGAGACGCTCATCAGCAGCTAAATGAAATTCCAAAGTGGAGAATAAGTCTAAGCGCATCTCAGGTATGTGCAGGAACTAGTAGAGAGTTCCAAGAGAGACAAGAACTCCTACATGCTGCTGATTGGGTATATCGAGAAACACAAAGAAATCTGCTAAGAAGACGATTGTCCACTCAAGCATAAGAAAACACGCAGAGGAAAAGAAACAGATGTGGAAATAGAAGAAGCCATCAAGAATCTTCTTAAGGTAGCAAAGAGTTTTATTATCTACATTTCTTCTTTTTTTCTTGCATACTTTCAAGGAGTTATTTTGATAGGGGAATTACATCATATTTCCTTTTTGTATTGATTTTTAAAGGAGCTTGGCCGTCTGTATTAGAATGGTTTAAAGAAATTTCCATCTTGCACGAAATTACGACTTTCCTATGCATTTTTCCTCTTAGAACGGCTCAAAAAAGTACAAAAACAACAATAATCTTTTCTTGATTTGTACTGATTCTGTGAACAAATCATACAGAGAGAAGAAGCATTAATTCAATTCCGCTTCAGCTAAACAACCAAACCAACATTTGATGAATAGTTCATCATCTATCGCTACATTGAATTGATATCCTCTGACTAAGACGAAATCGAAGAAGACGATGAAGAAGGAAATGATGTCGTAAAGCGAATAGAATTCGATTCCCACATGTCGCAATGTGAAGATTACATGAAACTAGCAGCCACTAAGCACAAAGAGTTTTGGGCAAACCTCAAAGAAGACAACAATATCGCTTTAGGGAGAATGAACGTATTAGGTTCAGGGATTAGTGAATGCGTCTACCGAGCGAAAGATCATTTCACTAGGATGGTGAAAATCAATGGAAGTTATCCCTAACCGTATAAAGCATTTGGGTAGTTCTTGATTGATGTACTGAACCAAAAAGAAGCAGGTATTGAAATGATCGAAAAGGGGAGATAAATTATTGAAAGTCAAGGTGAAAAAATAGGCAAAAAAGATGAAATCGATGATCTTAAAACTGAGCCCAGAGCGTATATTCTATGTCTTAAGCGCAGATTGCAGCCCACACAGATCTCCTCTGTAAACCTACTTTTCTCTATTTTATTCGGATACTAAAAGGAAGAAATGGCTGCGAAGGAAATCAGCATAATCTTACCTAATCTTTACGCGGATATCCATGAGACATTGATCAATTAAATGATAGAGAACTTCAATCAAGGGCATTACTAAAGCACATATTTGAATATCCTGTAATAGCGCTTCGGGAAGAACAGAAACGGATATATCTTCCCAGTGATATACACTGTCAGGCCGTTAACGGAGGATTTCTCGAAATATTTTGTGAGTTTTGAAGCTGATCTACAAGCCAAAGGTAGTGTGTACATTCTGACGAATGAGGTATTTGTACTGCAGGATATATCGAGCTCTTGTATCACGTCGTTTGATATGAGTGTCTAGATTCTCAGAAAAGAACCAAAGGAGAAAATATCTGTTATTGTAAGAGAAAAACAGAAAAAGAGAAAGGGATCAGATTGATTTTTCAAATATTCCTTATTGATTTTTTTTAGTATTTTACATTTATTTATGTTATTTAAACAGCTAACCGATTGGGACACAGAGAAAGAAACCTACATCGAGAAAGGAAAGGAATTCGCATATGGGAATAGCACATTCTAATGCTCAGTTACAACTCTATTTGTGCCTTTGGATATGCACGAGATTTAAAGTGACAATAACGCTGCAATTACATATTAAACCATCGGATATCAGTTTAAATTCGATAAACTCGAGAATAAAGCATAATCCTCGCATGCGATTGGATCCTTGCATGCAATCGGAACAATCAGTTAGTCTTCGTTGACCAACATCCCCAGCAGCATTCCAACACTCAAACCGAAATTCTCAACTGGAAATATTCTTCAATAATCCAAAAAGTACAGCAACAAAGACAATAACAACCAATTAGGAATGAACAGCATTAGCATCAATTACAATAATAATACGAATACAACGCCTAATGCGAGTAGTACACAACCCAACAACAGTTTTGTGTAGACGAACAATCAAAATGCTTTGAATAACTCGATGACTTAGAGTACTCTGCCATAGGGATATTCGAATGCCTTGAATAATTCGGGGTTTCTAAACAACAGCTCCATCACAACAGCGAACAAGGGAGATAACGTAAACTCAAGTACATTGCAGCTAATCACCGCGAATAGCCCAATATTCTAAGGTTAGCTATAACTAGCAAATAACTTCAGCTTTGTTAACACGAGTAATATCGGAGGGCTTGATTAAACCGACTCTATTACTGCATAAATCGATTCAATTACTGCTAGAATCCAATAGCAGTAACTACAATAACAGCAGCCGTTATTCTTACAGTAATCTTCAACTAATCGATCGGTGAGTCCGGGTAATAAGCTGTAGATCGATCCAAGTCCAACTAAGAAGAGTCTCTTCGATTAGAGAGGGAGACCATTGGTGTAATAGCAGTTTACATACACAGAAATCGGTGATAGTAAAGTTGAAGTAAAACTAACGGACTAATAAGACGCACGAATCATTGAAGACATTGCTAATAAGCCTTCACAGTTGTAGAGATTTCTGTTTGATTTCTATAAGAACTCCTAAGAAGATGGGCTGGAGGATTCATTCGAAGGTTCCATGGAGAACTAAACAGTTGGGAGTTCGAATGAGAAAAATAATTATGGAACAGGGATCAAAACGAAGAGACTAATAGATAATCAAATATAACACATATATGATGACAGGAATGATGAAGTAAAGAATTATTGATGGGAGTATGAGAGGGTGATGATGATACAACTAACTACCTGGCATATGGAAACTTTGAATTGTTTTTGACACAGGAATCGGAAGATTAAGACAAAGAAGACAGTGTATTTGCGAATCAAGAAGGGTTTTACAATGAAACGAAAGAGGAATATCTTGTGTTTAGTCAACCAAACACAAATCAAATCATTCAAAAGGCTCTCAATTCAGATCACAAAGTAAGAAGAGTTTTACAGAAATTCACTTGAGCTTATTTATCATTGTGTTTCTTCCCCCTCTTTTCCCCTCTTAGAACCCCTCAATAAGTCTCTTTCGCTTTATCAGCTACATCTGGGTGACGGTTATCATTAGCGTCACAATTTACGAATACGTTGTGACATATAATAAACTAGATGCCTACACGCAAGACATCACCATCGTCAAGGAATAAAGTCTCCGTAGCACGCTCTGTGTCAATCTTGTTTCGCTTAGCATAGATCTCATCTACGCCAGCTAATCACTCTACGATACTTCCTATGGTTTGACTGTCGCCGATCTGAAATCTCAAATCATCCAGAATATATAAGATATCTCGAGCTCAACTGTTTCCTTAGGTGATTCAATAAACGAATTCATTTCCACAGTTGACAGTGATACTACGATAAAGATCTTCTAGGGTGCTTAGACTGGATAGTATGCGATCTAGAACAGCAATGAACGGATGGCTGTTACTCTGGTAAGCTCAGAAATTACTTTGATGATTTCAAATGAATGATAATTTGAATATTTTAGATGCTATCTCTGGCAGCATCCTTGGTAACTATGGATTCATCTGAGTTCACTGTGAACAACGGATTCATCAACACAATCGTGTATAATTACTATGCTTCCATTGGGAGTCACCTCGAGAACCAAGCAGCTGAGATGTATCAGGTAAAAAAGAAAAAATGATTTAAATGTCCATTTGTGAATTAATTCCCTTTTTCATTTCTGTTTATCCATCCAGTCTATCTATGACAAATTAGGATCAACACAGACTGAATTAATCATCGCTTTAATCGTGCTGATTCTTCTCAGCATAATCAGCATGGTTCTGAGCATCTTAATGATGATCTACATTAAAGATTCCAGGGAGAACATTCTATTTTTATTCTTAGACATCCCTATGAATCACATTGACTACTTGTATCGTCACTGCGACTAATTCTTGAAGAAATACGTATCCATGCAGGAGCTCATCAAGAAGAATGAAAATGCGGGGTATGAAAGCTCAGAAGATGAAGAGGAAGCTGAACGTATCCAAAATTACATTTTTTGATCATTTCCAAATAAAAAAAGATAAATTGTTCTGAATGACTTAATAATTAATGTTTAATTGTCAATCAGATGAGAGTACAAAGGTTGGTATGGAATCTAAGCACTAGAGTAATTCTCTGAGCGAAGATGGCACGGAAACGTAAGAAGAAATCATGAAGAAACGAATCAAAATCATTAAGAATTACAAGAAAAAGCGATTCAGAGGATAAAAAGGAATGATAGCTAAGTTCCTCGCAGTGATCATCGTTTCCTTAGCGTTCGCGCTAGTCAACATGATTTCGATCATTGTGCGACAAGCGGAAGTGTAGTTCTTATGGACGCAGTATTTCTATGATCAGTTCCTTACATATCGATACATAAACTACTTTAATGTCATCAAAATGATGCTCTTATCTCCTACGTACCCAATCGGTTCAACAACTGCAACCCTCGCAGCTATTAATAATTACTCCACTCTCCTAGGAAGAAATGGATTCTTAAGTGATGTAATTCAGCCAAGAGAGAAAGAGAGACAGTCAGATAAAGATAAAAAATGAATTCTTAATTGGTTGTTTTTGGTTTCTAATTTAATTGTTTGTAATATCTAGTTTAACCACGAAATCCTCTCGAAGAATTCTGAAATCCGATCTGCTTACTACAGCGTGTTCTTCTCCGATTGCTGCTTAGTGCTGTCTTCAGATGTTACCAGTTGCTAGGATATCATTGAGAAAAACTTTCCCATTGTAAAATGATCTCTTGGAAAAAACTCCTTAACATCTGCTTTTTCTTGTCTGTTTTAATTTAGGGCATCGACAACGTGTAGCAGTACTACATTATCATGTTTTAGAATGTTCTGAATAAACTTGCTGCTGGTGTGCTCACTCCGCAGGCAATATCACAAACACCAACGTTCGTTTAAGCGGGTAATTCTAATCTTTTCAATGGCTACATTTTATGAACATTTGTATTTTTGTTATTGAAAAGATGTCGCCTTGAGAAAGTTTATGAATCCCATAATGAAGGAATTCATTAGCCAAGAGAACTCATTGATATCAAGTGATATTTCCAGCACAAAGAGTATCTAGACTCTGCTTGTAGTTATCTTTGTCTTTTTATTGATCTTGGCATTCTTGATTTTCTGGCTGCCGAAAATATCTAGCATGAATACAGAAGTACAAATATCTTTTTTGTTAATTATCTGAATTATCTTGGATTTACTAATTTGTTTTTTAAAGATAAATCGCACAATACAGATGCTGAATATGATACCTCTGAAGGTTATGAAGGAGAATAGAAATATTAGGATCTACATCAGACATCTGATCGTCGAAGCTAAGAAAAATTTCGACAAAGAATGAAAATATTTTCAAAAAAAGTCACAAAGAGGAGTATTGTTTGGAAAAAAATATGTAAGATGGATAGGGCAAAACAAAAAGGAAGAATAAAAAAGGGGAAATTGATAAAACAATTAAGTTGCTCTCTTACACTTCTCTTTGCTGAGATGTTAATATGTATGGAATAATATTTACCTAAAGTATTTCACATCCTTAGAAGTAGAGTCATTGCAAAACTAACTCAATAAATGATGATTTTTAAATATCTTGAAATTGAATTAAGAAAAACAAAGCTAAGTAAAGTTGAAAATGTTACTTATTTCTTTAAAAAAGATAAAATTAATATTAAAATAAAGTACCCCATAAAGAAAAATTTAATTACAAAATTATTATGATTAAATCTTCTTATTTGAAAAATACATTAATAAATAAAGAAAATAGAATTAATTAAATATTTACTAAAAAAATTTAATTAAAAAAAGCAAATTAATTCAGATTGTAATACATATTAAGAGAAATCGTATGTCTCTCTCTAAGGGGTTGGGGTTGGGGTTGGGGTTGGGGTTGGGGTTGGGGTTGGGGTTGGGGTTGGGGTTGGGGTTGGGGTTGGGGTTGGGGTTGGGGTTGGGGTTGGGAGATCGGA